>ENA-OWZT01000359-OWZT01000359.1-human-gut-metagenome-genome-assembly--contig:-NODE-359-length-8962-cov-8.20871_pt1 | contig 8962 bp, 6 predicted proteins | sample MGYA00249265_ERZ652125 | MGnify/ENA primary metagenome ERZ652125 (study PRJEB26925, sample SAMN05827236) | human gut metagenome | biome: ENVO:2100002; feature: ENVO:00000062; material: ENVO:00002003... | reverse complement strand
TTCAAAAATTTTATTGTTATATCCCCTTTCCTTTTAAAGTAATGAGTATAAATCTTTATAGAAAATAAACTTTGAGGTGACGACTTTGTATTGGATCATTATTCTCACACTAAGTATTGATCAGTTTGTTAAATATTTAGTTAGAAATTTTATGGACTACGGGCAATCCATTCCCATTATCAATGGTTTTTTCCAATTAACATCTCATCGAAATGCAGGTGCTGCTTGGGGAATTTTTTCAGGACAAAAAATATTCTTAATTAGCATTGCCATTATTGTTATAGTCGTTGGTCTTATTTATTCTCGTAAAGTAACTGATAAGCTAACGCGTATAGCCTTTGGCTTTTTTATAGGAGGTGCAACGGGAAATGTTATAGACCGTTTAATTTTTGGGGAAGTAACAGATATGTTCGAAGTTACATTTATTAATTATCCAATTTTTAATACTGCGGATGTATTTTTAGTTAGTGGAGCTATCTTTTTTCTTATTAGTACTTATAAAGAGTCAAAATTAGAGGGTAATCAAACTTAAAGATTTTTTTGTTTTTTGCAAATCTCAATCCCACGAATAACCACCTATGTATGACGAATGTTGATAGGAAATAACAACAAAAAAGAAATAGCATGGTTAATATGAATTACACCCATGCCGGGCACACAAATAAAAGGTTATCCTAAATATCAGGATAACCTTTGACCGTTTGCGGAACAAGAAAAAATCCTGTATTCAATATACGGGATTTTTGATCAAATTTTTTTACAAGTTATTCAATCTTTAAATTGATCGAATTTTATTTAAAAGTCACAAAAAGTAATCCGTGACTTAGAGCCATTAGTGCATATAAACCTTTTCTGGACCAATTTTTCTTAAGAAAAATAACAAAACCGTCCAAAATATTGCCAAAGCCATAAAAAATTATTCCTATAAATTGTAAATCCGTTAAATTAATAAAAATAATTTGACCTGCACTTATGATTGTGTAGGCCTGGTTAAATTTAATATGCTTTTTAATATGCTCGAACGATTCGAATTATTTTTTATTCAGCATATGAATAGCATGTCCCATAACTCCTTCAGCTGCTTCCATCAATGGCTCAGGTAATGTGGGGTGAGCATGAATTGTAAGGCTGAGATCTTCTGCTGTTGCCCCCGACTCAATGGCAAAAACTGCTTCAGCAATAAGAGATGATACTTCTGGTCCTACCATTTGTACACCTAACACCCGATTAGTTTCCTTATCCGTCACAACTTGTACAAAACCATCGGCATCCGAAACAGATAAAGCTCTGCCGTTGGCTTGGAATGGAAAACGACTAGAAACCGTTTCATATCCTTCTTTCTTTGCTTCCTTCTCCGTTAAGCCTGTATAGGCTACTTCTGGATCACTGAAAATAACAAAAGGCATTGCCTGAAAATCAATCACACTTTTTAACCCACTTATCACCTCTGCAGCAATCTTACCTTCGTAACTCGCTTTATGAGCAAGAAGATAACCACCAGCACAGTCCCCAATCGCATAGACATGTTCAACGTTTGTTTGACATTTATCATTTATCTTAATAAAACCGCGTTGGTCTAATTCAACTCCGATATTTTCCAATCCAATTTTCCTTGTGTTCGGTTTTCTTCCAATGGAAACTAAGCAATAATCCCCTTTAATGATCTCTTCCTTTCCATTTACCTGCACATAAACATTTACTTCATCGCCTGTATTTTCTCCGCCTTGGACTAAAGCATTCGTTATAACTGTAATTCCAAGTTCCTTTAAATGACGTTTTACTACATTTGTAAGCATAGAGTCCGTACCTGGAAGAATTGTATCTGATCCCTCAAGGATGGTCACTTTAGCCCCGAATTTGGCATAAGCAGTCCCCAATTCTAAACCAATATAACCACCACCTACTACAACTAAATGTTTTGGTACTTCTTGAAGCATCAATGCCTCAGTCGAAGAGATGATTCTTTTTTTATCAAATGGCATACTTTTTAACTCAGTAGGTAAGGAGCCTATCGCAAGGATTAAGTCTTTGTAGGAATAGAATCGTTCTTCATTTTCGATTTTGATTTTTACAGTATTGGAATCAGTAAGATAAGCTTCCCCACTAATAACTTCCACTCCATTGCCTTTCAGCAAAGTCCGAATCCCATTCGTTAGTTTATTCACTATACCGTCCTTCCATTTCACTACTTCTGGCATATCTACTTCAACTTCACCAGAAACCTTTATTCCCATTGAGTTGGCATGTTTTATGTGTTTTACTCGTTCAGAAGCGCTGATAAGAGACTTGGAAGGTATACATCCACGGTTAAGGCAAACCCCTCCTAACTCTGCTTTATCCACCAACATCACTTTTTTCCCTAACTGAGCAGCACGTATGGCCGCCACATATCCTCCTGATCCTGCGCCTATAACTAATAAATCTAGATCCTTTTTTACTTTAATAGTCATTTCGATCTCCTCCTTTGATGATTTCAAGTTGAATGAAAAGAATTATTTTTAATTATGAATTAAATTGTTTTTGTTCAAATATAGAGATTTATATGTAATTACAATCTGAGGTTTTACTTATACCCAATCTTTTCATTTTTAATTAGACTGAATAACTATAATGTGATTACTTTAGAAAAGGGCTTTCCAATCTGTCTGGAAAGCCCTTTTCCCTTTATTCTTTCACTTTCATAAGTCGCAAACTATTTAATGCTACCAGAAGGGTTGCGCCCATATCTGAAAGGATGGCAATCCAGAGCGTTAACCAACCTGGGATAACCAATAATAAGGCAATAAATTTAATAGCAATTGCAAAAGTAATGTTTGCTTTGATTATATTTAGAGCTTTTCGGCTTAATTTTACAGTGAATGGAAGTTTTCTTAAATCGTCTCCCATTAAAGCGACGTCTGCCGTTTCCAGGGCTGTATCTGTACCAGCTCCACCCATTGCGATTCCAACTGTAGAAGCTGCTAACGCAGGAGCATCATTGACACCATCTCCAACCATGGCTACGTTTCCATACTCGGACCTTAATTGTTTAATATAGTCTAATTTGTCCTGAGGCATCAGTTCAGCTTGAATATCTGATACTCCGACATGCTGACCGATGGCATTCGCAGTACCTTTGTTATCACCTGTAAGCATAATTGTTTTTTTGATTCCAAGTTGATGTAACTTTTGAATAATTTCCTTACTTGATTCACGAACCTCATCAGCAACTGCAATAACTCCAAGTATTTCTTTTTCGGTTCCAATAATCATGGCTGTTTTACCTTGATTTTGAAGAGTAGTAACATTTTGCTCTAAGTCTTTATCGAAGCCAGTAGTCAATAATTCCTTAAAGAGTTTCGGGCTACCGATATAATAAGTCATCCCGTTTACAATACCTTTTATACCCTTACCTGTAATAGAAGAGAAATCCTCTACTAGTACGTCAGAATAAGAAATGTTTTCTTCTTCTGCTTTTTTCATGATTGCTGAAGCAAGAGGATGCTGTGAACGATACTCTAATGCAGTAATGATCGCCAATAATTCTTTTTCATTCATTTGATTATTCAACACTTTAAAATCAGTTACAACTGGAACACCTTTTGTTAATGTACCCGTTTTATCGAATGCTATGGCCTTTAAGGCACCCATTTCTTCTAAATACACTCCGCCTTTTACAAGAACACCTTTTTTCGCAGCATTCCCAATTGCCGAAACAATAGAAATCGGAGTCGATATGACCAACGCACATGGACAACCAACAACAAGAACAGCTAATCCTTGATAAACCCATGTTTCCCAACTGCCATCAAAGAATAAAGGAGGGACTATAGCCACTAATGCTGCAATGATCATAATGATCGGTGTGTAATATTTTGCGAATTTATCGACAAATGCCTGCGAAGGAGCGCGTTCTCCTTGTGCTTCCTCAACAAGATGAATAATTTTAGAAATGGTTGTATCTTCAACAAGTTTTGTTATTTTTACTTCAAGTAATCCTTCTTCATTTAAGGTACCTGCAAATACTTCATCATCAACCGTTTTCTCAACAGGGACTGATTCGCCTGTAATAGCTGCTTGATTGACGGCAGAGTAGCCACTTACGACTACACCATCCATGGCAATATTTTGACCAGGTTTTACAATCATGATATCGCCAACAGCAATATCATCGACATGAATCATGATTTCTTGTCCATTCCGTCTAACGAGTGCCTCTTTGGGCGCGATATCCATTAATGAACGAATCGATTGTCTTGCTCTATCCATAGAGAATCGCTCAAGTGCTTCACTAATTGCAAAAAGAATAACAACAATGGCAACTTCTGCCCATTCTCCAATAATAGCACCACCTATAACAGCTATTGTCATAAGGGTTTTCATGTCAAATTCAAAGCGTAATAAGTTTTGTAATCCAACTTTAAAGAGTGATAACCCTCCGATTAACATGGATGCTAAAAATAATAAGGTAGTAACAATGTTCTCTTCTCCATTCACAAACGAAGAAAGTAAACCGAAGACAATTAATAAGGAAGCATAAAGTAGAGTACTATGCTTTTTATAAAACGGCGCTTTATCTTCTTTCGTATCTTCTTTTACCTCTTGTGAAACTTGGCGAGCAGATTTTTCAGGAGTCACTTTAAGATTTTCGAATGCACCGGCTTTTTCTAGTTCTTCAATTGTTGCATTACCGTAAACAGCAATTTTAGATGCACCAAAATTTACTTTTGCATCCTCAACTCCAGGAAGCTTTTTTACGTTATTCTCAAATTTCCCTGCACAATTTGCGCATGTAAATCCTTCAACACGGTATACGTTTTTGTCCTCTATAACCTCTTGTTTAGGTTCCCGCCTTGGTTTTTCAGGAGCTACTTTAAGATTCTCGAATGCACCTGCTTTTTCAAGTTCTTCAATCGTTGCATCCCCGTAAACGGATATCTTAGATGCACCAAAATTTACTTTTGCATCCTCAACTCCTGGAAGTCTTTTAACATTTTTTTCAAACTTTCCTGCACAGTTTGCGCATGTAAACCCCTGAACACGGTACACATTTTTTTCAGTCTCTAATGCTTTTGCTTCAGACAATTTTAACAACCTCCTTGTGGTGTGCAAATGCAACCTGTATTAGTTTCATTACATGATCATCATCTAATGAATAGTAGACTAACTTACCTTCTTTTCGATATTTAGCTAATCCAAGATTTTTAAGTAACCTCAAATGATGAGATGTTGTGGCAGTTGTAGCACCAACAATATTCGCTACATCACATACACACAATTCATCTTCTAAAGAGAGAGTATACGCAATCTTAATCCTAGTATCATCCGATAAAGCTTTAAAAACTTTGGCTACTTCCAAAGGATTTTGTTTGAGTAGTTCTTTTTTACCTCTTTTGACTTTTTCCTCATCTATACACGTAACTTCACATGCATCATTTTGCAAATTTTTCACCTCTTATCAATCAAATGTATGTTTGATTATCATTATAAGTTAACAAAAACCAAATAGTCAAGTATATGTTTGAATGTAATTTACATAAAAAGCAATTTTTCTTTAGTTTGCAGTCATTAATTTTTTTTATAGCTGAATTTATTTTCCTTTTTTACATTTGATACACTAGAGGGAATATTGTCAGAATGCAGTTTTAAAACATTTAAAGTTTCACACTATAAAAAAGCCCGATTTCTCTCTTTGTTAGAGAAAAACGGGCTTTTCTTTTTCGACTCTCCATTAATATTAGGGGGTCTACTTATAAAACCGATTTCCGATGATTACGGAATCAACTTTTTTCATTTAGCTTGTTCGTCTAAGGGCGAATTTAATAAACTAATTATTCGTAATTATAACTTTCGTTTAACATTCTTTAGCACTACTTTGCTATGGGGAATACTTGGTATACTCACCATGCTGTAACTTAAATCCTGGTCAGGAACTTCATATTCCATTCGGTTGGCCAGATAATCAAGACTTACTTTCATGACTTCAATGGTGACCCACTCTTCAGCACAACGATGACCCATAAAGTAATCACCACCACCCTGCGGAATAAAGCTAAAAGGACTTCCTTCCCATTTGGCAAACCGATCAGGACTAAACACATCAGGGTTTTTCCAAATTTCAGGGTTATGATTTGTGCCATAAAGATCTAGCAAAGTTAACGTACCTTCTTCAAATTTATAACCTTTCCAGTTGAAATCTTTTTTTACCAGCGCCACGACAAACGGAAAAAATGGATAAAAACGGCGAACTTCCTGTACAAACATCTGAGCATACTTTTCATTGCCTGATTTAAGTTTCTCCTTTTCTTCTGGATAATGGTGTACTGCCAGAGCAATGAAATTGATGAATATAGCAATCGCAACAATCGGCCTCAGGATATTAATTACTTCCACAGAAGCCGTGTCGGTATCCAATAGATTCCCTTCCAGATCACGGTGCCAAGCAAAAGAGTCAACAAAAGAGAAACTAAGCCTACTGTAACAAATGAAAAGAACAGAATACCATAATAAATTTTCAAAAGAACAGCCCATTCTTTGATTCTATTAAGAACAGATAACTCCTCCTCAATCATTCATCAATCCACCTGCTCTTTCTTCTTTTTGGGATCAATACTCTTTAAAAACCTCTCCTCCAACACCAATAAATGACGATAAACATCATCCATTGACAAGCCTGAAGAAAGACTTAGACAATACAAAAAATCACAAGGCAACGTCTTTACGGTACGGTTTCTTGTTACCCAACTTGCTACTGTACTCTGCTTATAGCCATGTATTTCACAAAATTGCTCTACTGTCATCCCTAACCGCGAAATAATAAACACATTGATCGGGTAGGGATATACAAAGGTATTGATACTCATAGTCAGAAAGACCTCCCGCCATATTATTACGTTTGCGATAATAGTACTACTCTTTCTTAAGACCAGCAAGCAAAGCGGAGAAAAAGAAGGGACGTATCATAGATATAATGTAATAGGCAATTTGCACCTTTTAATTTCAACCTGTATCAATCATGAACAGATCTGTTTGCACGCCGATCTTATTGGGTTCTATCAAGCGTTTCAGTGCTGTCTGGACAAACGTGTATTCTCTTCCAAAAGCTTCTGAGATCGCAGCGAAATAAGCCCCCTGGCTTTCTTTTTTTAGCCGGATAACGGAGCGCATCAATCCATGTATCGAAGCTAGCATAATCCCCCCATTACGACCAGCACGAACACGAAAATGAATTTTGTTCTCTTCTCTTAACTGCTTCAGTACTTTGTCCAGGGAACGTTTTGGGATCTTTAAACGTTCAGTTAACTCTTTTTTTGTAGAAATAATGTATGGTTGTTCTTCATAGGATTGCTCATTCAAATAGGACAGTAGATCTTCTGCCCATTCATGACTATGTGAATACTTGCGAACAGCTCTTTCTTTCTTGAATTTCCACCAACCCCGTTTTTTGTTGAATAGTTGCTCTTCAGAAAGATTGGCATCGACCCACTCTTGGCATAATAGGACAATTTTTTCTCTGTGCGCTGCTTGATATTTTCCGGAGTAAGCGGAACGAATGATTCTGGTTAATTCTCGATCAGATAAAGGGTTAGCCAAGCGGTCATTGAATTCTAACATCGTCAATTCACATGCTTCTACTTCGTATCCTGACGAAAAGTATGCCAAAGACAAGGTGAATATGACATTATTTCGACCGTATACGCCCTTTTCACCTTGTATTTTTTGACTTTTTAGCAACAGCTGGAACCAGGGTTCATCGACTTGACGAAATTCTTGAGTAGATGGTAATACAAAAACGTTTTTGATCTCCGCTTTTTTGTCCGCATCTTCTCTCATTGACCAGTCGATCCATTCTTCGAAACTATAACGATACTGTGGTTCAAAGAATAAAACATTCTCTTCAGAAGGCATACGTGTGATCCCAAAATGATTGGCATTTACATCAACTGGAAACCGATAATCATTTGAAAATTTGTTTCTTAGATTTTTTGAGATCATTTTGGCCACATTGATCACTTTAAAATTTGAATTCTTCGTCACGTATGCAGGCTTGTCTAGTACATAGAAAGCTTGAAATCCATGCGGTGTACGTAGAATCATTGTCGGCATAAAGCCGATCTCGTGACTGGCCAAGATAATTTCTCCATAGTCAAAGTTTGGATCCAATGTGTCAAAATCAACAAAGAAAGTATTGATTTGACGCAAATTGTCCTCAGAATGACCTTTTGTAAACATTCTGGCTTCATCAGCATACGTTCCATAGCGAAATACATTTGGTGTCCAATGAGTGAATCGATTATTGTTTTCGATCACCCCTTCTTCTGAAGTGATCACTAGTCCAATCCCCTCGATCATGTGTTCCTTTGAACGGTACGCAAAAATAGCCCCCTTTCCCGACTGATCACTAAAAGAGACCGGTTTTAAGTGGCTGTTTTTATATTTAAATTTACGAATACCATTTTGTAATACCGTCGAATATACGACATCCAAAGAAGCTGCCATGACTGTTATTCCTTCCTAAACAAAAAGAGAACACAAATAATCTTTCGATTTGTGTTCCCTCAATGGCTTAGAACGTCAGCATCTCGTTAAATCGCATGACAAAATAAGCATATATATATTGAGTTGCCCGTCAAAAAATGGTAAAATAAACCTATAAGTTCGGATTACCAGTCCGAATAGATTTAATTAAATCACATAAGTGGTAACCAGCCACTTACATAATTCTGAGACGAGCGAGAACACATAGTTGTGTATGTGATTCAGATGAAAGAGTGAGGCCGAATTCACTTTTTTATCCGTCTCTTTTTTTTGATTTATTTTCATATTAAGAATATATGAAAACGCCATTTAATTCAAGCGCTATTTTCTCAAAAATCCATTACATACTACCTTAAATATAGTTTTCCTATTATTATTTACTACTCTAATTAAAGATTAACAACTACATTTGTAGCTGTCTCTTATACACATCTGACGCTGCCGA
>ENA-OWZT01000349-OWZT01000349.1-human-gut-metagenome-genome-assembly--contig:-NODE-349-length-9607-cov-5.18666_pt1 | contig 9607 bp, 18 predicted proteins | sample MGYA00249265_ERZ652125 | MGnify/ENA primary metagenome ERZ652125 (study PRJEB26925, sample SAMN05827236) | human gut metagenome | biome: ENVO:2100002; feature: ENVO:00000062; material: ENVO:00002003... | reverse complement strand
ACCTTACGATTATCAGTCGTACGCTCTACCAACTGAGCTATCTGTCGGGCTTAAATAGATTTTCTTGATGGGTTTAAGGTTATCAGCCTTAATTAATTACATCTTACTTTATCTAGAATTTTCAGAATAACCACCAAGTCACTAATGCCAATCAGGAATGCAGGATTTGAACCTGCGGCCTCTACTGCCCAAAAGTAGCGCTCTACCAAACTGAGCCAATTCCTGTTAAAAAGACGGCGTAGCGAATGAAGAGAGGAGTGAACTCAACTCCGTTCTGTTTTAATTTTTTGGTTGCCGTCTTAGTTAAAAACAGGGCGCTAGGAATGAAAATTTGAAAGGAGGTTTGCCAACAGTAATAAAGGAGTGCGCCCTGATATTTACAATAATTGATATTACTATCTTACTATGGATAACTGGTACTAAACCGCCATTATACCGCCAAAAAACCGCCATTTTTCAGCGATAGGCGACAAGCTTGCCGCGACGATAACTTTCAGCAAATTCAACCAATGCATCTGATTTCATTCGCTCAATTTGCCGAACTGAATAGCCCATCTCATCAGCAATTCGTAGATTGGAATACTGATCTTGTAGGCAGAAGCTGTAGTGAAGTATCTGTCTGCTCGTTAGCTTCAAAGCCATAAGCGCCACAATGATTGCATCTCTTTCTGTTTCTGCATCCAATCTTTGAATAAAAGCATCCTCAGACTTATTTCCGTTACTAGGTGTTCTAGGCATATCAGTAATAATCGGTGAGCGGACATCGATCTTTGAACGACCTGCAATCCGCTCCAACCGACGGTAGTTCTTCAAAACGTATCGTGCATTCTTTCTCGTTTGAGAGAAATCAACTTCTCTTAGTAATAGCATCATTGCTCAATCGCCCCTTTATTTGGTATAATGAAGTTACCTTGGCGGGGACAAAATCATTATTTTGGGGCATTGGGCGATTGCTTAATGCTTTTTATTTTGCTTTACTTTCGATCTCTTTTAACTGCTCTGTGACGATCACTTCGATGATCAAAGCCATCTTGTTCCATATAATAGCTTCCTCCATAATCTTGCTCCTTTTCGTCTGTAGCCTTGCCTATCACAACACATAGAAACATAATCACGACAAAAGCCGTTGTACCTAATACTGCAAAAGTCATCTTCATCCCCCTGCTTCCATAGCATCTCTCACCAGCGGATCGTTAATAATAATCTTGTACTTCATCTGCTCATGCTGCAGCTGTTGTTCTAGCTTCACGATCTGCTGTTGCTGGTCCACAATTGTATAGGATAGCCAACTTAGGCCAGCGATTGTTAGCAGTATTATGATGATTGCTTGGCTAGTTTTCATTTGCTTGCTCCAGTAGTTCTGGGTTCTCGTATGTGTTGCCTAAAATAGTAATATCGCTTGATGTTAAGTTAAAATTGTGCAAGAATATTTCTTCTAAATCTTCCGCATCAGGTAAACTCATGGAAACAGAAATCCCATCAATTTCACTAGGTATAGGTTCGGGAGTGTCGAAATCATGCTTGGCATCTTTGATTATCCATGCAGTTCCTGTTTCGTCTTTATCAACCAAACCGATCATATGATTTTCTTGGTAATAGCCCATGGGCCACTCTTCCCAAAAGATGTCAATGATGTCACCTCTATAAACGTCCTTTTCTTCATCGTCTTCGTGTGAATCTGACATATAACCTTTCAATCCAGTGGATTGCATGACTTCTATATCATAATCATCTTCATTAAGCATTGTATTAAGAGCATCAATCAGATTAGTTGTGTATTCAATGTGTCCACAAACTTCTTTACCGTAAATCATCTGTTCTAATTCTTTATGCCAACCTCTAAATTTTGGTACCATATTATCCCTCCATCCATGATATAATCGCCACAGGAGGCGATCGTATGAAAATTACTGTTGATGCACGTGCTGCTATGAAATCTGCTGCGGAATACGTTTTAAATGATTTGGAGTGTCTACCAGTCGAGCTTGAACTGACAGACGATCCAAACGACTTATTAAAAACTGCGTCCGATATTACTAGTGAATATCAAGACGAGTTCTTTCGTTGTCTTGAAAAGGAATTCAATTTTAGATTATTCCATAGTATTAGCGAACAACTTGCTGATAACGGAATTCATATTGTTCGCAAAGAAGACTCATAGTGGGTCTTGAATTACCTCCAACTTTTGCTTTAGAATATTTGTAATGATTTTATATTCTTTTAACTAACTCTTTTAAATTTTTAGGTATCGCCAGCAACTTTATAGTTGTTGGTTTTTTATTTGCTGAAAATGATTAATTAAAGTACTATTAAAAAAAAGGCACACTCCTAATCAAAAGTATTGAGGCCCAATCAATTTTAAACGTAGCCTTTCCAGTACCTCTGCTCCAATGGTGCTGGTTTTTTGTTGTGATTATTCCGTTATAGCTGACTATTCTTTACTGTGTTTAATGAAATGACAATTCACTTCATTTACCATTTCTAGCGCTAATTATTTACCAAGTTATTTCATTATGCTATCCTTAATTCAACATAAAAGCTTTTATATGAGGAGAATAAACTTATGAAAAAGTCATTTTTTATTTTAGGCTGTGTTCTGGTACTATCTGGATGTTCTAACAAAACGTCCGTCAGCACTGCTTCCGATTCGTCTGATACTTTACAAACATCTTCGACAACAATGGTTTCTTCTGCAACAGAATCACACGAAAATACTACTGAAGATTCTCTCGATAAATATCAATCTACATCGGAATCACAAGATAACACTTTAGAAAGTAGTTTTATTGAAAACTCTAGCAATCAAGAAACTTCAGTCCCTATGACAAATAAAGAAGATGAATACTATCAACAAATTAAAGATGCTTGGCAAAAAGAGAAGGATTATATAGACTCTGTCACTGACCCAAAAGTAAAACAATCTTTACAAACTCCTTTTGCTGCTGCTAATGCCAAAGCAACTGAATTAGTAATGAATAATCCATCAGATGAAACAATTATTATGAACGCTTTGAAAAAAGTTGTAGATGATCAATAACGTTGTAAATAGTCCTTATGAAACTTAAACTAGTTTTCGAACTAGTTTTTTTATTTCGTCGGATAACTGACTTGGTAAAATATAAAATATGTTACAATACCTAAAAGGAGGTATTGCTTTGGGAACTTTTTTAGCTTTTATTTGGTATATTTTTATAGGATTTATGCTTTATGGAATCATCAGATTGGCAGTTAAACACGGAATTTCAGATTCCAAAAAAAAATAATTTATGATTCTGTTGCTACTCTTTTAGGGTAGTTTTTTTATTTCCACAATTTTGGTGGATAGTGGAATCAACTCACACTAATTTCATCAATTTCATAAATGTTGTACCAGCTGGGTAAATATTTGTGCTTTATGAACCAGTTTTGAATTAAGTCATCTAGTTCTTCCCTGTGTTCTTCTGTTACATCATCTAAATAATCTTCGGCAAATTCTCCTCCGTCTTCATAAGCAGCTTCCTGTATACGTTCTAGTAAATCATCAACACTGAAAGGTATTCCCGGACAGAATGCTTGTCCCACATAAAAGCTAGTTACAACTTCTTCTGGTGTACTTCCCATTTCATCATCCAAACACCCGTCTTCTGGATTCTTGTTAAAGGTTTGAATTGACTCAATACCAAATTTCACAGCTTCTTCTTTAGTGTCAAAATATTCAGCGGCTTGCCATTGGTCTTCGTCAACAGAACACATCCACTTTTCGTGCATTTCTTTACTCATTTTCTTCTCCTCCTAGTTGGTAATATCTTCCGATTCTCAACTAACAAATTTCTGAGTTTCTAGCAGACTTCGTGGATTTTCTTAAGACTTACTACAGTCACATCGTTAAGATTTCGTTGTATTTCATCATCTTTTTCTTCAATACAGCTGAGGATCCTTACTCGTGCTGAATTCTTGTATATACGACTTACTTGCGCTCTTATCTGACCTGAAAAAGGTCTTCCCGGAGTGCAAATGTAGCTTTCACCAACTTTTACAGATCCTTTTTCTTGAACATTTGCTGATTCATATTCTCCAAAATCTTCGAATGGCGCTTTAATGCTTCTGCTTCTCATTGATGGTCCCTCCTAAAGTGGATTAATTTCAATTTCTGTTCTAGGATTGAAGCTGTAAACTTTACGGCAGATGCTAACTGCTATCTGGCCATCGTCTTTATACAAAATGCCGTTTACCGCATCCGTCACTGCTTTGAAATAATTATCAATGTCTGGCTTTTTATCGCAGTACATTGTCTCTTCCTCAAGCAAAGTCCTGTTTTTCTTTACTTTTGAGATATAAGCTGGTGGATATACGAAGAAGCAGACATCAACAATTACTGGTCCTTTTTCAATTAACAGCGGTCTTGTTGACATAGCTTGATACTTAACTGCATTTTTATAGTCTTTCATCGCTGATTCCTCATAGGGAGTCTTACGATGCTTGGTGAACCTAGGCCTTGATTGAGGCTTTGGTGTGATTGGTATGACGATTTTCAAGTCATCTGCTCCTTTCAACGCTTCGTTTTGTTTAGATATGCTGCTAGTTTTGCATCAAGCTCTGCTTGGCGCTCAGGTGATAACTGTTCTTCTCCCTGTTCGTTTACAGCCCAATCAGGTAGTTTCTCCTCACGTAGTGGCTTTTGATTATACCCCTGTTTCTTAGCGCCTCTAGTTCGTTGATAATCCCTCGCTTGATCGATCGTTTTAACGTTAGCATCTGCCCATTCCTGCAAAGATGCCGTTAAAAAGCTAATCGCTCGATTCTTAGGGACGTCTTTACTACCAGCAAGTTTAATAGCAGCCTCTACAAGTTCATCGCCATAGATATCCACCAGATTAAGCAGATCTTCGACCTGTACAACATTTGGAAAGAGCCATAATTTTTGGAAAGTTTCAAGGGATGCACTCTCGCCCGCAGTAGCATCTTCTTTTATTTCCTTTTCTTTACTTTCCTTTACTTTACTTTGTTGATTATTCCCCTGATTAACTGGGTTACCCCGCCCATTAATCGAGATATTCGACCGATTAACCTCGTTTGTCAGCAAATACTTAAATTCAAGCTCAACTTTCTTACGTTCCTTAGTGGCTAGAATGTATCTGTTTTGAATTCCTTTAGAAGTTAATACGGAGTATTTATCAAAAATATCTTTATCAAAGAATTTTACTTGCACGGCTTTTCTAACCAGTTCTTCAACTGTGCCCTCCTTCGTACCAACTTCGTCAGCCACTAAGAACGCAAGGTCGTCATCCCACAAAACGTAATACCCCTCATCTCGATAAATATTAGCCAGCAGGGCGACCAGTATATGAACGGCTTCTTTACCGCATGCTTTAATAATTCTTCGAATTTTTAAATCTGATAAAAAATCGACATCTAGAGGAAAATAATCAAGACCTTTCTTCGTTGGTCTTGCCACGCTTATTCCTCCTAATCAGAGGGAGATTAACTCCCTCATTGTTTTTCTAACGGTGGATTAGATGTATCGAACAAAGTATCAATGCTTCCAGTGTCCTCAACTCGTTCAGCTTCTTTTCGTTCTTGCGGCAATGGCTCCATTTCTGATAGGTCAGTTTCTTCAATCAGATCACTGTCTTCATCAACACGGAAAACTTTTTCGTCAGAAGTGATTGCTGTTTGCATTTCAACTGAAAGTAATCCCCATTTTGATAAAAGATTTCGCAGTACAGTCTTAATGGCCATTGAATCGTAATTATCAACCCATGCCCCGCTCAATTTCTCTTTGTCCTTATTTTTTGAATTCTTAATACGATGACTCTCAATTTCTTGCTTGGTCCAGTAAACTGTCTTTTTAAATCCGTTTAGTAATTCAAAGAATCCGACATAACCAATCACTTCATCTGATACTTTAGCTTTGTAGTCAAACGTAAATTCTTCGGTCAATGGATTCCAATCGATCAATTGTCCATCGTAGATTGCCAAAGCGTTAAGAGCTTTGTATTGACCACTTCGTTGAGCAAGTTGAATATAACCCTTGTATCCTAGGATGAATTGGGCTTCGTTGTGCGTGATCCAATTCTTACCTTTTTTCTCATAGCGATTAAACGGAACTACATATGCATAACCAAGGTTCTTATCAATTGGCAGGTCCATAGTAGCTGCCTTTAGCGCTGATGCAATAATTGTCATTGGTTCCGCTTGAGAGAGATAATTATCACCACCAACAAGTGTCATGAGTGATCCCATGAATGAATCTGATTTTTCGTGAAGGATATCTGTAAACTTCTTTTTCATTTGAGGCGTGCTCATCAGTGCTTTGAATCCTAATTTCGAAGGATCGACTAACTGGGTGTTTTTCTCTGCTAACTGATTCTTTAAAGTATCATTAGTTGCCATATTATTTGATCTCCTTTTCTGTAAGTCTTCGAGATTCAGTAACATTGTAAATTTCTTCATCATTGGCTACTTCAGGGTATTTCTCAGCAAGTTTTTTGCTGTTCATACGTCGTGTAGATACCAATTTCCAAGATATGATATTCTTCTGTGCGATACCGATACTGGCTTTACGTTTTCCCAACTCACTTATAATTTCGTTATCAAGCTGTCTAATAGAGGTCTCGATATCTTTCTTGGCCTTTTTTAGTTCACGTTTTTGATCAACAAGATCATCAAATGTTGGCGGCAAAGTTGTCTCAACTTCATCTAACTCTGAATAACGTTCTTTCAAAAATTCCTGTGTAGCTTCGCTACCATCAATCATGGGTTCGATACCTTTGATGACATTGTTTTCCCAAAAATCTACTAATAATTCGGTAATGGTATCGATCAGTTCCTGGTCACGATCAACTCGTTTCCAAATGAACTTCTGTCCACCGACTAGAACCGCAATATAGCAGTATTCCTTATTTAAAACATTCATGTAATGCTGCACCTGACAGAGGTAACTAAGGGGCACTTCATCGCCTTCCCACTCTTTACCTAAGAACGCATTTGCAGTCTTACATTCTAACAAGGCATTTTCTCCTACAACATCACGATCTATGTTTGCTCGCAGGAACGGATGTAGCGGATGTTCAAATACTTGATTTCTCCGACGCACTTTTTTACCTGTCCGTTCTTGAAATTCTCTAGCTACAACTTCTTCTAAGACGTTCCCCCAATATGCAGGTTCGCTCTCTGTATGTTCTAAATCAATTTGGCCAGTCTTTTCTAGCCACAACTGATACGGTGACTTCCATTTGTTTAGACCAAGGATAGTAGCAACATCTGATCCACCTATCCCTCTCATACGATCTTGTAGCCATTCTTCATGAGTCATTTCAAGAGTTGATTTACTCATCATCTGTCATCTCCTCATTTGAAACTGGTTGGCCCCATCCAGGAGTGGTCAAATACTCATCTAATGATTGTTCGAAAGAATTCATTGTCATTTCCCCTTTTCTGTTTTAAAATGGAGACAAAGATATTTATCTAAATATTTGATGGACTTGCTATTGCTTTGGTCGGCTAGCAGGTCTTTTTTCTTTGTCTTTAATTACTGATAGTCCTTTCAAAATCCCTTTAGTCGCATATTCACGTTGCATATTATCGAATAACAACCAATGTTCTATTTCAACGAGTATGATCTCCGCTTTGTCTTTATCGTTCAATGCGCTTCACTTCTTTCTTCTGGAAGTCTTTGGCAGCAACATCATAGACAACATTTGCAAAGGCCCATAAGAAAACTAATGCCAAACCTGCTGCAATGTGAATAGCTGAGAATGCTACTACAAATAGTAATAAAGTTGTTACGGTGAATGTATTTTTAATTGATCGTTTCATGTTTATGCCTCCTTGAAATTGAATACATTGCTTATTTTTTCCAAGTCTTTTCGTTTCTTAGCTTCCTTAATAACTTGATCAAACTGCTTTCCAGCACTTTCCCTTAAAAATCTTTCAGCTTCATATATGCTGACCACTTTATTTGTACTAAACTGAATACTTTGAATTGCACCGAGATTTACCAAAGCGTATATATTATCTTTGCTAGTCTTAAACTCAGCGGCTAGTTCTGGCAATGTGTAAACCAACATTTTTAATCATTCCTTTCTCTTGTTTCTGACTGCCTAGTCATTTCTCTCATATCCCAACCAAACCGATTGCACATTGAGGATAAAACTGATAATTCCAACCTGACTTCATCGCTAAGCTCAAACCAATATAGTTTCAGGTGATCGATCTCAATATCTGATAGTTCACCAGGTTCAATAGTAAGCAGGTCCCAAATTTCATATATCTTTTCAATTTCAATTCTTTCCATTTCTTCTTTGTCTTGGCCTACCATTTTTGACAATGGATGATTATCACGTCTTTTACGGTTTAGAGGTTTAGGTGTGTGGAATAGAGTTGCTGCAACCTCAAAATCAACATTTGGATCTTGTAAGTATTCAGCAATATCAACAACCTTCTCAATCCCCATGGATCTGCGTCCATTCAAAACGTGACTCAGTAATTGTGGAGAAATGTTTATATCCTGAGCCATCATCCGTTGATTAATAGCTTGCTTGTCTACCTCCTTTCGATAGATAGCCGCAATGTTCTGTTCAATGGCATTTACGCTCATATCTTCATCTCCTTTGTATTTAGTTATTTATTTTCGTAGCAGTTGAACTGCCATAAAATGTACTTAAGCAACAAGTTCTGGTGTTGAGGCGAACTGCCATTTTTCGTCAATATAGGAATAAATGTCCTGTGCTACTTCATCGGTAGCTAAAAAACGAATGATGATTTCTTCGACACCGCCAGGGTTTATGAACAGTTCGCCTTCAATACCAATTGAAATGCTAAACTTGCGTTTAATTGCGGGAATAATCATTTCTACATAGCGTGGTAGAAATCCCGAGTCGACATTCGCTTTTATCATTTGTGGTTTGTCTTTCATTTCGCCACCTCTTCTAACTCATTTTTGTAGTTAAACGCCATAAAAAAAATTTCTTCTTTTGGTGTATTGAAAATATCCTCAATATGTTGCATTTGAGAAGGCTTTGGGCTAGTTCTACCAATTTCCCATGAACTAATTGTTTTTTGCGATACTTTCAGTAATTCAGCAAGTTTTCCTTGTGACATATATTGACTTGATCTTATTTCCGCAAGTTTGTTTTCCATGATTTCACCCCCATTACTATCTTATGTAGTAATAATATACTACAAAAAGTAGTATGTCAAACGTTTTTACTACATTTTTTTGTAAAGGTATTTATTTGCTTTCTCTACTACGGTATGTAGTATATAATTTTATTGGAGGAGGGTTCATATGTTTAAAAGTCGATTAAAAGAATTAAGAGCAAGCAGAAAATGGACACAATCAGACTTAGCAAAGAAACTGAATGTTTCTCAGCAAACAATCGGCAGTTGGGAAGTTGGTCGAGCGGAGCCTAATTCTGATGCTTTGGCTAAAATCGCAGCCCTCTTTGGAACTTCTGTAGACTATCTGTTAGGAATTGATGATGAAAAGCTGCCTAATAAACCTTCAAATAAAATCGACACCATTGCTGCACATATAGATGACAATGTTACTGATCAACAAATGGATGAAATTTTAAACTTCATTGAATTTGTTAAAAATCGGGACCATAAAAAGTAGGTGATCGAT
>ENA-OWZT01000347-OWZT01000347.1-human-gut-metagenome-genome-assembly--contig:-NODE-347-length-9877-cov-7.35146_pt1 | contig 9877 bp, 9 predicted proteins | sample MGYA00249265_ERZ652125 | MGnify/ENA primary metagenome ERZ652125 (study PRJEB26925, sample SAMN05827236) | human gut metagenome | biome: ENVO:2100002; feature: ENVO:00000062; material: ENVO:00002003... | reverse complement strand
TCAAAACCTTTCCCGATGAGCACGACTGGGAAGCTTTAGAGGAAACGCTAAACGCTAATTTCAATCCTTGATCAGCGAACACCCGCCGTTCCCTCGATCTGACCAAGTTATTCAAAAAATGCTCCTGAGAATGAGTGTAAGAGCTTGTGAGCAGTTTAACAATAAATCCAGAGCCTATCGCTTATGTCGTCACTGACGCAGCGATAGGCTCTCTTCTTATGCCTTCCTACATTAAAAGTAAAAAAAGAAGCAGCCACTTCATTCAGTGAGCTGCTTCTTGCTAGTTGATTGATTAATCGAGGATCGTTACTTTTACTTGACGACGTCCCCATTGGATACATTGTGCAACGTTATCAAAGTGAACATCAATGATGTTTCCTTTGATCGCACCACCAGTATCAAGTGCTAGTGCTACGCCATAGCCTTCAACATTGACTAAGGTGCCTAACGGAATCACGCTTGGATCAACGGCAACTGCCATTGGATTTTTACGTAAGTCTGTACCACTTGCTGTAAAGAAACTAGAGCCAGCTTCTTTATACGAGTAAGCAGTTGATTCCATCATCAATGTTCGACCACTACTAGTATTGCTGTTGTTGCTATTGTTATTACTGTTGTTAGTTGTATTGCTTGAACTGCTGTTCGAGCTATTGTTGTTGCTTGAAGAGCTGCTCGCTGATGAGCTGCTGCTTTCAGTCGTATTGCTGCTCGATGAAGCAGACGCTTGGGATTCAGAAGCGCTTGAACGTTCTGCAGCTTGGGCTGCTTCTTTTTCAGCTTTTTCTTTCGCTGCTTGTTCCGCCGCTTCTTTGGCTGCTCGTTCTTCTGCTGCTTTTTCAGCAGCTAAGCGAGCTGCTTCAGCTTCTTTGCTGGAAGCGATTTGTGCCAAGGTTGCTTCGTTTTCTTTCAATTGGGCTTGTAGATTCGCAATTTTTGAATCCAGTGTTTTGGCTTCTGATTCTAATGCGGTTTGATTTTCTTTCAATGATTGCTGTGTTGACTGTGCTTTTTCTTCTAAAGCTTCCAGCTTTTCTTTTTCTGCTGTCAATGAATCGATCTTTTCTTTTTCCAAGTTTTGTAACATCGTCATCGCATAGGCACGATTGATAAAATCTTGGATGTTGGATGATTCTAATAGTACCGTCCAGTCTCTGGTAGCCCCGCCATTGACTTGGATGTCTTTCATACGTTCCGCAACGACTGCTTCACGCTTTTCAATTGTTTCTTGTGCAGTTTTGATTTCTGCTTTGGTTGTTGCTAATGATTCTTCATTCTCAGCGATTTGAGCTTTTAGCTCTTCTACCTCACTGTATTTCGCATTCACATCAGTCAATGCAATCTGTACTTCCGTACTGATTTCCTGACTTTGCTGCATGACGGCACTTTCTTGCTCTTGCAATGATTCAAGTGACTCAGCCTGCGCAAAGATTGGAGAAACGATTCCTGCCGCAAAGACAGCGACAACGATTGTTCGTAGTTTCTTTGCCTTCAAAAAATTCCCTCACTTCTCACTATGGTTTCCAACATATCCTATTATACAAATTCTTAAGAAGAATTTTATTGCAGGACCTTTACAATTTATTACAAATTATCGTAAAAGTGGGTGTTTTCCTCGTCTTTTTCAACTAAAATCAGTCAGAAGTGGGAATAATCAGCATTGATAAGGGTTTATTTTTTGTAATCTAACCGTAACAAACCTATTTTTTCTTACGAATCGCTTCAATAAATCGAGACAATTCCTGACTGCTTTTTATCTGATTGATTTCTAACTTTTGAAAGTTTTTTAAGAGTCTTCTTTGATGAAAATTCAATCTCGGTAGATTTTGTTTTAAAACGCGCCATTCTTCTGGAAACGCTGCGAAGCGCCCTTGCCAATCGTTTTTATATTGCTCAATATTTTCAGCCAATTCTTTTTTGTGCTGTTCGAAGGCTTGATTGACTTGTTGCACCGCTTTCTGAAAGGCAACCAAGTTAGCAAGGGTATAGCCCATATCAAAAGAAAGAACCATTAATAAGAAAACGGGCAATAAGAATCCCACCCGAGCACTCAATGTTTGCACGATCTCCAGCATTTGCGGATGAACAAATCGAACAATGAGCACACAACACACGCCCCAAAAAAGAGAAATCGGCAATGCTACCCGTCCATTGATATTCAGTGGTACTTCTTTGTAATCCCACCATGAGGCATGAAAAAACCGCTCAAGTAAATAGCTTGTCACATATTCAAGCACGGTGACCAACAACGCTGCCGCAAAGAACAGTGGAATCACTTGCTCATGCAATGGACGTAACAAATAGACAACGCCCAGAATTCCGAAGCCATAGATGGGTGTGATCGGACCAATAAGGAACCCCCGATACACAAAGTGCTTGGCTTTTAGTGAGCAATAAATGGTTTCCCAAAGCCATCCGATAAATGAGTACAAGAAAAACAATAAAATGATCCGTTCAAATTGAACCATACCTCTCCGCTCCTTTTCAAACTATCACAATGATTTGTGCAATCGTACTTGTCATCACAATCATACCACAAATCAATCGGTCTTATTTTGAATCAGTGCAGTAGCTTATTCCTCGTTTGAACGTTCTTTTTTTCGTTGCTTATTGATCACCAAAAATAATTGATGGGTGCACTTGTTCTTTCAAACTATAGCCACACAGTTCTTTGTTAAAGGTAAAATGATCTTGTTCCACATTGGCAATGATTTCATCTTCGGAAAATCCATGAAAATCGTAGTCATTGATGTAACTTCGAAGTAATACTAATTTTGCATCGATCAAGAGAACTCGTTGGATATCCATCCAAAAAGCCATGTCTTTGTTTTTCAATATTTTTTTCAATTCTGCTTCCTGTGCTAACCAGTACGCATAGACTGATGGCATTTCATCTTTAATGGTTTCAGCAGATAATCCTTCTCTCATTTTTACTAGATACTCATTTACTGATTGATAAAACAATTTCCTTCCCCCTAGTTTCATTATTTTTAAACGTTGATCCTATGTTTCTTCTATTTCTTCGCCACTTTAAGCTATCTTTCTCTATCCAACTGTCGCTGATGTCGCTTTTTTTGTATCGAAAGAAGCCATAGTATTTCGCAACAAAATTCTGACAATTATTCAAATCAAATAGATACATAAAAAACACACTATTATTTTATAGATATAACCGACACAATTTTTAACTTCACTATTCTTTTAATGCTTCCTTTCTTTTCTAAAGCATAGCAAAAGTCGTCCCGTATTTATAATCAACTTTTGCATCAATCTAAGAAAAAAGTGAAAATAAGCGGTAACAGTCAGTTATTTCCGCTTTATTTTTTTAAATTTACTATTTAGCAACCCTTTATTTTTTTCGATTCATGCAATAACTGAGAATATTTTATTGCGTTATTTCCTTTCCTATTATACGATTAACTAAATAATGTTGGTTATTTGAAAATAAAAAACAAAGGGGAACGTGAGAATAATGAGAAAAAGTGTTGTTTTTAGTTTATTGGGGTTCACACTTCTTTTTGCTGGCTGCACGCCAAAAGAGGAGAAACCAGCTTCAGAAAGTACGGAAAATGCAAGCGCTACAAGCTTATCTATGACATCGTCAACCGAAGTCGCCCAAGAATCGACGGTCTCTTCTAGCGAAGCGGCTTTACCGAGTTCGGAACAAACCATCACAGGTGTGAGCGGAACAAACTATACCATCGATTTGCCTAGCAATTGGCAAGAGGTACCTGATTTCACTTCATTGAATCCTGACAATGATTTCATGTTGTCCGATGCGTTAGAAACGAAATATTTAGCTGCAGTCGTTGAATCAAAACAGGATTTTGCCGATTTAGAAACTTACCTCGGATTGGTTCAAGAAAATTTGGCAACAAGCTTCGATACGACTGCCACCTTTTTACCAATTCCTGACACAAAGGCCTATTTCGTTGATTTCCCAGCGACAGTTGAAGGGCTAAATATCCACTATATTTATTATGTACTTGAAACCGAAAATAATTACGTTCAGTTGTATGGCTGGACGTTAGAAAGCTTATACGACTCTTCAAAAGAGGAACTAACAGCGATCATGAACAGCTTCAAAGAAGAATAAACAAAACATCTGTACCCAGTTTGGCTAATCGCCACAAACATGGGTACAGATGTTTTTTCTTTTTATCTACGGACTACAAGACGTTGCCCTACCAGAATCAATGAGCCAGAAAGGTTATTCCACTGCATCAACTGATTCACAGTTACACCGTAGCGTCGCGAAATCCCCCATAGAGTGTCTCCCGAACGTACAGTATAGGTGGTGCTGTTTGATGAGGAAGCGTTCGTTTCTTGAACATACGCTGCACTTACCCAGCCACGCCCTTCAATTCGATACCAGACATTGTTGCCATTGACACTGGTTCCCGTCTTTTGCGCAACTGCGCGAAAAGAGGAATTGTTCACCAATAAACCGACAATTCTTGCACTGGTTGACGCATCGGAGCGAATGTTCAGAGTTGCCGTTGTACGAAACTCTTTGTTGATGCTTTGTTCAGAGCTATTACTTCCAGTGTTCACTTCTGTCACGTACGCAGCACTTACCCAGCCGCGTCCTTGGATTCGATACCACACATTGTTGCCGTTGACACTCGTTCCCGTCTTTTGAGCGACTGCTCGAAATGTTGCATTGCTTGCCAAGGAGCCGACAACAGAAGCGCTAGTCGATGCGTCGGAACGGATGTTCAAGGCGGCGGTGGTGCGAAACTCTTTGTTGATGCTTTGTTCGGCATTGTTGTTGCCGTTGCTGTTATCATTGTTATTATCGTTGTTACCATTATTATTGTTGTTATCATTCCCACCCATATCCGATGAGATTTCCGTCACGTGAGCGGCACTTACCCAGCCACGTCCTTGAATTCGATACCACGTCGTATTGCCGTTCACACTGGTGCCGCTTTTTTGCGCTACTGCTTCAAATGTTGCATTGGCAGCCAATGAACCCACGATCGAGGCGCTGGTGGAAGCATCTGAACGGATATTGAGTGCTGCATTTGTTCTGAATTGCTTATTGATCGCCTGTTCAGAATTGTTATTGTTGTTATTGTTGTTATCATTTGAACCGCCACCACTTGATGTATCGTATTGGGTCAAATTGTACGTTTCAATCAAGTTGTTTAGCTTACTTGCATAAGCCGTGTCGGTGGCATAGCGTCCTTGCAGCCATTGTGTCGCGTCACGATAAGAATTCGTATTAGACTTCCATGCCCCATGGTAGAAGAAAACACCTGGCGAAAATGAGGTGGTTCTCAAAACGTGCGCATTGTCTTGAAAAGATTCTTTTAATGAAGGGTATTTACGAAATTTCGCAATAATCGGATAGAGATTGCCATTCCCGTCATCTTCCAAGGTTTGCATCTCTACAAATTGTCCATTGTAAGATCCCTTGATACCAAACATATTATTGGCAAGAGTAGTCAACGTGGATTGGCCCCAACCTGATTCTAAGATCGCTTGTGCAATCATAACTGAAGCGTAGAGGTCATTTGCCCCCGCCACTTCTTGTGCCATTGGTCCTACTTGCTGAATAAATGCTTGCTGATTATTAGAACGTGCCATTGGATTGTTGTAGTTGGGCATGACCTTCGTTTCAATGGCGATCCGCTCTTCTTCTGACAGGACAGGAATGTCACGATCGATTTCTGCTTCATTCTGTTCGGAAGCATCATCTGTTGGTTCATTTTCGGGTACGTCTTGAATTTCTACTACATCCGAACTTTCAGCTTCTGATGGATCGGTACTATCTTGCGTTGCTGGTGATCCCTCGTTCACTTCTTGGTCTTCTACAATGCTCACGGAATCTTGCGTCGATGTGTCTTGGGTTGACTCTGCTGTTTCAACTACTTGAACACCATTTTGGGTTTCTGCTGACTCAAGTGTATCTGCTAAGACATTCATCGGCAAAATATTCACCGTACTAACAAGTGCAGCGGTTGCCGCCGCACCTTTACGGTAAAGAAGTCCTCTTTTTTGTTTCTTCGCACGATAACGAAGCTGTTTTCTTTCTTCCATTTGTCTCTCCTTAAAACTACAGCTAGCTACTTCTTACATTCTTACTGCAAAGCTAGGTGTAAAATGAGCGGTACTGCCAACAGAAACATTTTGTCCTGGGCGTGGTGCATGAATGTATTGGCCGCAACCTAAAGCAATGGCTACATGATAGGTGCTGCCTGATGAACCCCAGAATAATAGATCTCCTGGTTGTGCTTGGCTAACGGAAATCACTGTACCCGCTGTTTCTTGTGGTACCGTCCATCCACCAATATCTCTCCCTGTTACTTGTAAAAAGACATAGCGAGTAAACCCAGAACAGTCAAAGCTGTCCGGTCCTTTGGCACCCCAAACATAGGGTTTTCCGATATGCTTATAAGCTTCTGCCACGATTGCAGCACCATTTGTTGATGCTGGTGCAGAAGGTGCTGGCGGCGTCACGATCGGTGCAGGTGACGGAGCAGGCGTTGGCGCCGGTGTTGGTGTAACTGGCGTCGGTGCTGGCGTTGGTGCAGGAACTGCAGGTGCACTGTCCGCTGGCGTCTCTGGTGCTGCAGGTGTCACCGGTGTTTCTGGCTCTTGAATTTCTGGTGTATCTACTGGTGCTTCTTCTGGAGCCTCTGGTGTTTCAACTGGTTCAGATTCTTGCGCTTCCTCTGGCTGCGTTTCTGCTGGTGCTTCTGGCTCTTCCACTGGCGCTGGGCTCTCTGCTCCTGCGTCAGATTCGGTGCCCTCTGCTTGAACAGCCGCTTCATTCAAGGCTGCTTCTTCCGCTGCAGCTTGTTCTGCCTGCTGTTGCGCCGCTTGTTCCACTTGGGCTTGTAAAGCAGCAACACGGGCAGCTTCTTCACGGATTCTTGCTTGCTCCGCTTCATAGGCTTCTTTTTCCGCACGCAGCTGTTCTTTTTCTTCTTCTTTCGTTGCTTCTTCGTAGGCTAACTGACTAACTAGGACATTTAATTCTGCTTGGCTTGCTTCCAAGACACCTTTTTGTGCTTCCAGATGGCTCTGTGCTGCTTGCAATTCTGCCACTTTTTCTTGTGATTCCGCACGCTTTTGTTCAACTGCTTGTTGATCGGCTTTTTGCTGTTCGATCACTTCATTATTCGCTCGAATGATCGTCGTCATGGCATGGACCCGACCCACTAGATCACTGACAGAATCAGCTTCTAGTACGGCTGTTAGAAAATTGTCGCCTTTTCCATTGACTTGTGTCTCTCTGGCTTGCTTTTCGATGTTTTCTGAGCGTTTGGCAATCCGCTCTTCTAACTGACTGATTTCCTGATCCAATCCATCGATCGCTTGCAACAAATCACTTTGCTGCGCTAAAATGATTGCTGCTTCTTGATTTAATGAATCAATTTCTGCAGACAATCCATCAATTTCCCCTTGTACGCTTTGACGTTGCTGTCTCAACTGATCAATTTCGTTATTTTTTTGTTCGATCAATTGATCGTGATTCGTAGCAAAAACGGTCACAGGTCCGCCGAATGATGACAATACAATGCCACACATACACACTGTTTCAAAGATTTTCTTCTTCATCTGATCCTCCAAATTCAATTTTAAAACTTTTTTTTCATTTATTTGACCATTTTCATTTTACCATAGTTCAGCAGCAAACCCAATCCGTAAGCGATTTACATTTTAGTTACACAAATAAACTCTGTTTTTTTATTTCATATTCCCCACTCCTCTGCGATCGACACCCCTAGTGAATCCCTATTTATCAACTGTTCAAGAAAACTTCATAGAAAAAGTCCTTTTTCTTAAGAAAAAATAAATAATGTTGTAGATTTCACTTTTATTACATTAATTTTCTGCAAAATATGCGTGATTCACAAAATATTTACAGACGAAAAAAACTCCTTCCTAGTGATTTCTAGAAAAGAGCGAGTTTTTTGTTTGTGTTATTCGCGATAAGGGAGTATTTGTCTCATTACAGCGATTTGGTCATCAATGATCTGTTCTGTGATGTGACCGGTCAGAGCCAAAATCCCCAATCCTTCAATCACGAACATATAGTTTTCTGCAATCACTGCCAAGTTTTCATCTTTTAACACGCCTTGCTGAACGCCGACTTGAAAGATTTCATGGATCGTCCGTTTCGTCTCCGAAAGTTGTGCTTGCTGCAGGGAACTGGAGACTTCGGTTTTATGCGTATAGTAATACTCGTAGACGGCTCGCAGCATACCGTCAGAAATGCTGTGGAGTAGACGCTTGCGATGGTCGGAAAAATATTTGTTTAAAATTGTTTCAAAGGGCACTTGCTCCATGATCATCTCTCGTACATCATCAAATTTTCGTTTGGAGCGCTGCTCTAACACTGCCAAAAAAATCTCATCCACCGAACGAAAGTATAAATAAATGCCACCACGACTAATGCCGCACTCTTCGATAATGTCCTTCATTGTCGCATCGATCAAGCCTTTCTTACTAAAGACGACTTTGGCACTTTCAAGAATCAAATCACGCTTTTGTTGTTTTTTCTTTTCCGCTGTAGTCAATTCGCTCTGTTGCTTCTTTGCCATTTTTTTGGCTCCTTTCATCACATTATTAATGACACTCGTGTCATTTTGTTGTATAATCAACCTAACTTAAAAATGACACGAGTGTCATTATAAAAAAAGGAGTTTTTACAATGAATACAAAAAGCAAAACCTATCGCCTTGTCATTCGTGCCATTTTAACTGCTATTATTATTTTACAGACGATGGTGCCTTTCCTTGGATTTATTCCGATCGGTATCACTAGTTTAACGATCATCCATATCACGGTGATCGTCGCTGCCATCGTTTTAGGGACAAAAGACGGGATGTTCATCGGCTTAGTCTGGGGGATTTTTACCATGATCCGTGCGTTTACCTCTCCGACAACACCCTTAGACATTGCCGTTTTCACCAACCCAATCATCTCGGTGGTTCCCCGTGTGTTGGTTGGCTTAGTGGCTGGTCTGTTGTTTACGATCATTTACAAAAAGACCAAAAAGGTCGTCGCTGCTTCGATTGTTGCCGCAATCTTTGGGACCATCACCAATACAGTTTTGGTCTTAACGTTAATGGGAACCTTGTATACTGGCTTAGTTGCCACTACCTATGGTGTCGATGCTTCGGCTTTATTCGTGACCCTCGGTGGAATTGCTGTGACGAATGGAATCTCTGAGGTGATCACAGCTGCGATCTTAACACCCATTCTAGTAAAAGCCTTATTTGCAGCAACCAGCTTACGTCCAGAAAATCGTTAGTCCCTTCTCTTATCCTATCATTTTTTTCACGTTCTGAGTACTCTTTGCCCAAACATTAAAAGCCCCCGATCGAAGAAAGCTTCTATTGTATAGAAATGCTTTCTTCGATCGGGGGACTTCTTCTTTTATTGGTTAAAAAAAGGTGGATAGCAAGGCAAGGATCGCTAGACCGCCTTGGGTCAAAATAATTTTCTTGTCGCTAGTCACACTGCCATATGCAGCCACTAAGATAATGTAGATCAACAGCAAGCGACTGATTTCCAATGGCGCTGAAGCAAAGGTAATACTATACAGTAACCCCAAACCAATCAGCCCATTGTAAACTCCTTGGTTTTTGAACAAGGTCACAACGATCGGTCGTTCAAGTTCTGCTTTCGTCACGTTGAAGACCCGCGCTGTTGCTTTGGATATAGTGGCAAATGTTTCTAAATAGAGAATATAGAAAAATTCTAAGGCAACCAGTACAATCAAAATCGTCGATAAAATCGTCATCTTTATTCTCCTTGCTGAGCGACAACGATCTCGCTCGGTTTGGCTGCAAATTCAGGCATTTGTTGAAATAATTGTTGCAGCAGCGGGTTTTGATTGTGGGCGGTGATCGCTTCTTGATTC
>ENA-OWZT01000343-OWZT01000343.1-human-gut-metagenome-genome-assembly--contig:-NODE-343-length-10037-cov-9.24995_pt1 | contig 10037 bp, 8 predicted proteins | sample MGYA00249265_ERZ652125 | MGnify/ENA primary metagenome ERZ652125 (study PRJEB26925, sample SAMN05827236) | human gut metagenome | biome: ENVO:2100002; feature: ENVO:00000062; material: ENVO:00002003... | reverse complement strand
CTGAAAATCAAAATAGTGAATAATACCAAAGTGAAACTTTTTAATTTAAATGCTAAAATCAAAATATTATAAAAATTCGAAGGTGTGATATTCTTGCTATGATTAAAATTGAAAATCTTACAAAGTCATATCGTACACCACATGGAAGGCATTATGTATTCAAAGATTTAAACGTTGAATTTCCCGAGGGAAAAAGTGTTGCTCTGCTTGGCCGAAATGGGGCAGGAAAATCGACATTGCTTCGGATAATTGGTGGTATCGACAAACCTGATTATGGAGCAGTAATCACGAACAGAAGTATCTCTTGGCCCGTTGGACTCTCAGGTGGTTTTCAGGGAAGCTTAACAGGCCGAGAGAATGTAAAATTTGTTGCTAGGCTATATGCCAAACAAGGTGATTTAAAAAATAAGGTTGCTTTTGTAGAAGAATTTTCTGAATTAGGAATGTATTTTGATATGCCTATTAAATCTTATTCCTCTGGGATGAAGTCTAGGCTTGGATTTGGATTAAGTATGGCATTTGAATTTGATTACTATCTTGTCGATGAGATTACGTCAGTTGGTGATGCAAGGTTTAGGGAAAAATGTGCAGAAATTTTTAAGTCCCGTCATTCAGAATCCAACTTTCTTATGGTTTCACATAATCTAAATTCTATCAGAGAATTTTGTGATGTTGCGATTTTTTTAGGCAGAAATAATGAAGTTTATTATTATGATGATATCTCATGTGCGATAAAGGATTATCTGAAAGAGGAAAAAATAGCCACCATATAATTATTGGTATTATTTTTTTGAAAGTCGGGCTACAGATAACTATTGCGATTGATATCATATTGTTATGGGTGTATGATTTTTTTGATTATATTGATAAAATGTTTTTCTGATGTTTTATCTTCTCCAAAATCAGCACTCCCATAATAAACAGCATTAATCTGCGTCTTCATTAATAAATACCCACGAAACTTCTTAAACAGTTTCATATCCGGTTTAAAATCGGCCTGCCAGAACTGGTGCAAATGCCCTTGATACGTCAAGCCTTTGATGTCGTACAGGGCATTGCCCATCACTTTGAGTGGTTTGTTATGAATCAGTGCAGAGATCCCCGCCGTACTGTTAATCGTCACCACCGCTTTTGCGTGGCGTAATAATTCCGGCATCGGCAGATCGTGCACATATATGACTCGCTCACCTAAGCCATATTCCTTACTCAATCGCTTAATTAATGGTCGATAGAGTCTGTGACCACGATCCATCGGATGATGTTTGATCACCAAATAACTCTCTTTCGGCGCTTTACGCGAAAATGAGTACATGACTTCATTAATATAGTCACGCACATCGTTATAATTGCTGTGGTTACGAATCTGGCTATCGTTATATACCTGCAAAACGGCAAGATAATAACGCTGGTCCAACTCGTTCATTAACCTCGGTAATACCTTACGCTGTGTTACCTTGTAAAGTTGCTTGCGCCAGTATGCACGAACCCAGCAACGTGCTTCATACCAGGGGGAAAACGATTTATGGTGGCGGTAGCGAGGGAACTCATGGCGGTAATGCCAGCCCATCAGGTAATACCACATCGCATGACCTATACGTTTCATCGTTGAAGGTTTTAAGTTCTCAACTTGCGGCGTAGGCATATCTGGTAACTTACGATAAAAATCCGGATCGCGCGGTAGCGATGAATATGCGTTCACTCCGCCTTCTTCAACGGTAATAAATTGCGGACGTAAATACCCCTCTTCAAATGCCAGAAAGCGGATCTCTTTCGTATTCGCCCACCGTTTTGCTTCTTTGTGTAATGGGCGGCAGTCGCCAAAGCAGAGGATGGTATCAAAGTCATATTGTCGGTGGAGATCTCGCAACCAACCGGGAAACTCTTTCGGCGTTTGGTAGTAAGCCAGGTATTGTCGATTGCGGCAGTAAAAACGATCTCCGCCGTTGAATACAACATTCACAACGTTACGGCCTAATGACTCTAACCATTCCGCGATGTCATTGAAAAAAGGTCCCATTGGTCCCTGCAATAGCAGATATTTTTTACCGGATAATAAGACGGTTAGTGCATTATCTTGCATAAATAATTTGCGTAATAGTCAACAATGAAATTGTTTAGCCCGGTCTTACTTTGCAGAACATGATTAACTTACGGTAAATGTTAATAACTCTGTAAATATTATTTTTTCTAATAAACATCGGCTTGCGCGGAGTCTGGATCAAATATTCCGCCGCCTCTTCAACCGTAATAGGTTGTAGCCGTGTTGGGTGGATATAGGTTGGATAAACAATCAGCGCCTGATAGATCAAATCCGCTAACGTTAATTTTCGCTCGCGGCGCGGGCAGCGATGTTCATCAACGGTTAAACCCCAACCGGCATAGAAGGGCAGGCCGTAACAATGTACGCGCTTGCCATGTAATAATGCTTCAAACCCCGACAGCGACGTCATGGTATGCACTTCATCTGCGCGTTGGATGCATTGAATAATATCTGCGTCCAGTGCCTGATAATCAGCAAGTTCAGCAATCTGTTCTGCCGGAATATCGCCCTTGCGATTCCCCACTAATACATCCGGGTGCGGTTTATAAATAATGTAGGCGTGCGGATTGCGCTCGCGTACTGTGCGTAATAACTCAAGGTTGCTCTTAATCGAGACAGTGCCTGTTTTAATCGAGGCATCGTCCTCTACCTGACCCGGCACCAGGATGATTTTTTTATCTTGGGCTTTGGCAGGCAGAGAGAAATCGGCTCCCAGGTTGTATTTGCTCAGTTTGCTTTCAACCACCCGTTGCCGCAACTTCTCAGCTCGCATCTGCTGCGCCAGTGTTAACTGGCTGTGATTAAGCAGCACTTCCAGGTCGCTGGGGCGCGTGGCGTCATAGTAGATCCCGCGTTTATCCAGGACCAACGATAGCGGCGGCAAAAGGTCAGAGCCAAGTCCGGATGAACGCAGAAAACCATCTTCCATTCGCCATAACGGCAGTGATTTTCGCTGCGCTTCGGCTCGCCATTGCTGTTCTCCCTTTACACCCCATACCACGCAGGCGCTCGCCGCAGTACAGCGACGTGAAAAACTCAGCCGGTTTGTTGCCGTTTGCAAGAAAGGTTTCAGGATCGCTGACTTCCACAGCGTTAAGCCTGGCGCCCATAAATAACCATCACGCTGTTGCAGATGTCGACGTTGTAATTGCAGCCATTGCAGCACGGTAAATAGATCGCTTACTTCTCCCGTTTGCGGATCGATATAGCGACAGTAACGCAGGTATGCAGCGGCAAAAAGTTCCTCCAGCGTGGCAGAACCGCGTCGGGCAGATAACAAAGCGGACTGTGGATGACGATCGTCGGTTAAACCCCAACCTGCATACCAAGGCTGGCCGAAACATGTTACTGGTTTTCCTGCCAGCAAGGCTTCAAAGCCGTACTGGGAGGTCACGACGTAAACCTGGGAAACGTGTCGCAATAGCGACTGCGGGCTGACATTCTCGGCAATCAAACGTACTCGTTGCGTGGCACGCAGATCAGCGAAATAACCTGTTTTCTTTCCTTCCAGTACATCTGGGTGCACCTTCACCCAAATTTCGGCTTGAGGATTTTCCGCCATCGCGGCTTCCAGCATGGCAGCAAACTCATGCGGGCCAGCATTGCCATACGTCACTGACATATCATTAAATGTCTGATCGACAACCAGAACGATGTCTGCACGTTCTGACTCATCAGCCACAAACGCAGGTGCCAGGTTATATTTCGACAAATCCCCGGTCACGATGGTGTGCATCGCTTCTCTGGCCTGGTTTATCAGAGCTGTATTTCCGGCTTTATCCTGTACCAGTTTCTCCAGTGCTGAAGGCTTGCTGGCATCGTAGTAAATGCCACAATCATCCACCACCAGAGAAAGCGGCGGCTCGCCATTGACGCCAAGATCCAGCGAACGCACAAATCCATCTTCCAGACGAATGACGGGTTTTCCCGCTGCTTTGGCGATGGCGACTGGTTTCGCCGCGCTGGGACGATGTCCCCACACGGCGATAGCATCAACTTCTTGCGGAACAGGGCGCAGCAGAGAAAGTTTCTGGCACGGTTGCGCCAGAAATTTCTCCAGATGCGGAATACGCCAGATGCCAGGCGAGTAAATGCCAATCATGCGTTTTCAGCCAGTTCCTGTGCCATCAGGGCGCGCACTTTTTCCAGGCATGCTGGGGTGTCGACGCCCGGACCGGTTGCGGCAACCTCAAATGTGCGGATGTTGATCCCCGCGCTCATCAACCGCAGCTGCTCCAGTGATTCTGCCTGCTCCTGCATGGACTCCGGTAACTGGCTGTAGTTTTGCAGCACATCGCGACGATAAGCGTAAATACCAACGTGTTTCAGGTAGCGCGCTTTTTCAGCATTACGCGGATACGGAATAGGCGAACGGCTGAAATAAAGCGCATCCTGGCGGGTATTTACCACCACTTTTACCGTGCTTGGCTCAGCAGCTTCTTCGGCAGAAATCGCGTGGCATAGCGTTGCCACTGGCAACGCGGGGTCATCACGCATTCCTTGTAACAGCGTTTCTACATCCCGCGGGCGAATCATTGGTTCGTCGCCCTGCAGGTTAATGTAGATATCTGCCTCGACTTTATGCATCACCTCGACCAGCCGATCGGTGCCGGATTCATGATCGTTGCGCGTCATGATGGCTTTCCCGCCAAATGCCTGCACGGCCTGTTCAACACGCGGATCGTCTGTTGCCACCCAAACTTCCGCAACGCCCGCCACCTGTAACGCACGCTCGTAAACATGCTGGATCATCGGTTTACCAACAATATCGAGCAGTGGCTTACCCGGCAGGCGCGATGAGCCATAACGAGCCGGGATGACAATAACAGCTTTGCTCATTTCAACTCCTTACAAAGACAGAATCACTTTTGCACCCACCGCCAGCTGATAGAGGATGGTGGAAATACCACGGGTAACTTCAATGTTTTTCGATTCATATTTCGGCAGAACCATAATCTCATCGCCCGGTTTGAGTGAATCCACATCTTCTGCGTTGACGGCTGCACCGTTCTGACGAATGACGATAATTCTGGCGTTACCCGATTTCTGCGTCAGGCCACCACATTTCTCGATGTAATCCTCGGTGGTCATACCCTTCTGCCAGCTCACCGCGTTCGGGAACAGCACTTCGCCATGAACCATAACCAGCGATGTTTTCTCCGGAATATTGATGACGTCGCCATCTTCAAGCAGAACAGAATCAATATTGGATTCGTTGAGGATCACTTCACCTTTCGGAACCACGGTGCGTGCTTTCGCCACAAAGCGGCTGATCAGTTGTGCTTCCTGCATTCGCAGGCTGGCTTCTTCTTTGGTGGATGACTGGGCAGAAAGTGAGGCTTCCTCCAGTTTTTGCAGCGAGAGATTCAGCATCTCTTTCTGACGCTGAGCTACTGATGGGCGATAAAGCTGAACCGCGTTCATCTGCGACATGCTGTTCGGGCGGACTTTTTCCAGAACCGCACGCATAGTGGAACCATAAGGCAGTACCATGGCATGTTCACCGGAGTGTGCGCCTTCAACCCGCACCTGAATGGTGCCGGCATAGCGGTCAGTGCTCACGATTAAGGTATCGCCATTTTGCAACATACGGCCTGGCGCAGAACTGATCGGATAGTATTCGCTGCGTTTTTGCAGCCCCTGTTTACGCATAATCGTAATGTGAGTCGCGCCAGGCTTAGGGCGCGCCCAGCTCAACGCTTCCGTTACGGGAATGCTGCTTTCGCGGAACTCAAAGTCGTAGCTGTTAAAGACATCGCCCTGAACGCTGAAAGTATGCTGACGCGGCCCGACGATGATGGTGTCACCATCGGCGAACTGCGAAAGCCCCAGTTTACCGTTCAGCAGGAAGTCGTACAGGTTGACGTTGGAGCGCACGCGGTTACCGCGCTTGACCACAATATCAACGTAACTTCCGCGCTCTGGATCAACGCCGCCAGCCTTGATCAGATAATTGAGTAACGAATCAGACGTCACACCGCCATACAGACCAGGATTACGCACAAATCCGGTCACGTACACTTTTACTGGCTGCGCCTGTAATAAGGAGGCGTAGACGTTGACGTTGGACTGGTACACTTCCTTCACTTTTGATGTAACCAGAGTGTTCAACTGACTATTGCTAACCCCGGCAACTTTCACCGGACCAACGTTTGGCAGAAAAATATTACCTTTGGGATCAATCTGTAATGCACCATCAAAGGTGAACGCACCCCACAAGCGAACCTGAATGCTATCACCCGGATTCAGAATATAGTCAGGGTTGAATCCTACCGTCGCACCGCTATCCGCGCTGGTGCCGTTGAAAAGTTGAGCACCAAACATACGGCTCATTACCACCGGCGGTGCGGGTGGTGGAGTATTGTCGAAGCCGCTCATGTTTTGCGTATCCGACTGTTGCCCGTTCAGAATACCGGTAAGCGGCGCGGCTCCTGTAAGGTTTGGGTCAGCGTTAATATCAATGGCCGCGCTGGCCTGCGCCGCGTGACAGGCGGCAATCAGTAAAATTGATTTAAATAATTTCATCACAAACTCATTCAGCGACAGCGTTAGTCTCGGTGATCTTCAATAACAGCCAGCAACAGTTTCAGGGTGCCGAACAGCAGGCAGCACACCAGTAACCAGCAGGCGATCAAATAAGGGATATTTGGAAAAGACGATTCCTGCGGCAACTGTGGCGAACTGATCACTGACAGCACCTTGAGCTTACGAGCCGCTTCTACACGGGTCTTTTCAATGGAGGTCAGGGTCAGTTTGTACAGCTCGGTGTTGAACTCTACTTTTGATTTGATTTCTTCAAAATCCACCGCCATACGGTTTAGCTTGTCACCCTGCGGCGCTGTGATTTTGCTTTTTTCTTCGTCGATTTGTGCCTGCAATGACTGAATCGCATTACGCGCACTCACAACTTGCGGGGCGTCCTCACGCAGATACGTCAGCAAGTTCCGCAGGTCCGCTTCCATCTGGATCTTCTGGCCCATCAGCGTATTCACTAACGTGCTCGCCGCCTGTGCCTGTGCCTGGGGATCCAGAACGTTGTTGTTGTCCTGATAAGAGAGCAATTCCGCTTTGCTGGCGTCCAGACGCTGGCGTGCCTTTTCCATTTCCGTTTCCGCAAAGGCGAGCTGGTCACGCGCAATGCGATGTGACATCTCATTGATAAAGCGCTCTGACTCTTTCAACACGGTCTGGTTAAACTTAAGCGCAAACTCCGGGCTAAAGCCCTGCGTCTGAATATTGAGCAATCCGGTTTTATCGTCATACGAGACGTTGATACGGTCCTTGTAGTACTTCAGGAAGCCTTCTGCGGTTTCATCCTTGCTAAGACGATTAAGAAAATCGAGCCCGCTGTGGCTAAACGCTTCGCGAAAATTCAGTTGCTTATCTAACGCTGCCAGCATATCTGGAGAGTTGATGTACTCTTTCAGATATAACGCATCCTCTGCGGAACTCGGGTTAGAGGCACCCAATAGCAGACCAAAATTTAAGCTGCCGCTGTTTAAATCATCTGAGCGTTTAATGGCAACTTTCGACTCGCTCATATAGCGAGGCTGGCTGAAGATAGCTAGATAGATCAGCAGCACTGCCATCGGTGCCAGAATGATGATTTTCGCCAGGTGTTTTTGGATATCAGCCAGTGAGATGGCAGACAAACGAGCACGCATCCAGGATACGGCAGACTTCACTTTTATCAACATGTAACGATTATCAGAGTTTCAGTGGGGCGCATATTCAATGAGAGACTAAACTCTCGCGCCCTGTTGCTTAATTAGTCGAAAATGCGCACAAGACCAGTGACTTTGTTCGCCTTGTTGGTCACCAATAACGTCGAGACGCGGTGTTTTTGCATCTTTTCTTCCGCTTCGATGATCATGGTTTCTTCTGGCAACGTCAGCGGTTCACGCGTCATCATCTGCGCCGCCGTGGCGGATGTCAGAGAATCCTCTTTTTCCATAAAGCGACGCAGGTCACCGTCGGTGATAATGCCCGCTAGCCCACCTTCTGCGTCTTCTACCATCACCATTCCCTGGCATCCGCTGGTGATACGTTGAATCACGGTTTTAAATGACGCATCCAGCTGTACCGCAGGAACATCATGCTGCATGACATCAGCAACGCGGGTCAGCAGGCGACGACCTAATGAACCGCCCGGGTGATAGCGCGCAAAATCATTCGGCATAAATTTGCGTTGGCGGATCATGGCAATCGCCAGCGCATCGCCGATCGCCATCGTCAGCGTGGTAGACGTTGTTGGTGCAAGATTATTCGGGCAGGTTTCATTCGCCATGTGGAGTTCCAGCACGGCATCAGCATTTTTCGCCAGCGTGGAATTTCCATTATTGGTAATGGCGATTATTCGGTTGCCGAAATTTTTCAGTGAAGGAACTAGCTTGAGGATTTCATCCGTTTCACCGCTGGCAGAAATAAGGATCAGAAGATCGTAAGGCGTAATCATGCCCAGATCGCCATGGAAAGCTTCTGCAGGATGAATAAAGAAACTAGGCGTACCGGTAGAGGCCAGCGTCGCTGACATTTTACGACCGACATGCCCTGATTTACCCATTCCCGAAAGAATAACGTGCCCTTTACAGTTCATTATCAAATTAAGGACACGCTGGTACTGCCCGGAATCCAGTTGTTTAGACAAGTTTTGTAATGCTGCGCCTTGTTCTGCCAGAGTCTGGCGAACAGAGGTAATTAGATATGGATCGATAGTACTGCTCTGGTCATCAGGTAAATGTCTTTCAGACATATCAGCTCCTTTGCACGGAAATAATGCCACAGTCACAACAAACCCGAACCCACTATAATTTATTTATGCTAAATCAATGGGTTGTAACAAAGTTTTTAATGAATATAAAACCATGGTCAGTCCATGCTTATATGCAGGACTTATCACCTTCTTATTAAGTCGCAATGTCTCATGGAGGTGCGAAGATGCTGCAATATTACAGGCGAGAAGGGGAACCAAATTTTGCCCACCTATTTAACACACACCTACATTATGAACAAGGAATTTAGGATTTTTATCATTTATTAAAATGTTTCCTACTTGACTATTAAACCAAAAAACAATTTATCAATTGATTATTTCCTTGTAAAAAAAGAACGTATGACTATGTTATTAATAAATAAAACACGCAAATAATGGTGATGTTGTTTTGTGATTAACTATTTAAGTGCGGCATAATAAACAGGTTGACAATTTCTATGTAAAGAAGAGGAAAATAATAAAATTTTAGCGGTGACTATTGAATGATATGATAGTTGTGGTGTTGATTATTTCTGGTAATGAATGCGGAATTAAATCTGGCCGGATTGTATTTTTGCTATATCTATTTTTCAGGAGATTATTATTAAATAGAAAAATAACAATGGTGATTATCTCTGGTTGAGCTGGAGTCACGTATGCCAGCGAGTGCTTTCTTCCGGGCCTTCCTTCACTTCAGAGAAAGAGCCTATGGAAAAGAGGCAATCATCAGGCTCTTTTTGAGTCATATGCGCCGATAATCAACTGTCTTGAACGTAAAAATTATGGAGCAACATGATGCTGCGATTCATTTCACTCTTCGTTCTTTCTGAGCATTGCGTTCAGGATGGTCAGCAATTTACGCATACAGTCAACCAGCGCCACTTTTTTGGTTTTTCCGGCTGCTGGCAGATGCATGTAAAACGCCTTTATCACCGGATTAAACCAGGTTACCACAAGCGCTGCCATGTGCAGGGCTGCTCTTGCCTCCGTACGCGCACTGGCGTCGTTCGGCCAGCAGATATGTGTGGGATAACAGGGATGTTATGTGAACTGAACTGTGTTTTGTTAGCGGGGGATGTTTATTGATGATTCGGGAGTGTTTAAGACCTGATGGCGTTATGCTCCCAAGTTTATTTTATATAAAGATCCAAAAGCAAAAACCCGCCTTGTGGGCGGGTTCTTTAGAATAGTGGTGCCGGACTCGGAATCGAAGAATGCTTCTATCATGTTGATATTAGTTTATTT
>ENA-OWZT01000342-OWZT01000342.1-human-gut-metagenome-genome-assembly--contig:-NODE-342-length-10124-cov-9.75678_pt1 | contig 10124 bp, 8 predicted proteins | sample MGYA00249265_ERZ652125 | MGnify/ENA primary metagenome ERZ652125 (study PRJEB26925, sample SAMN05827236) | human gut metagenome | biome: ENVO:2100002; feature: ENVO:00000062; material: ENVO:00002003... | reverse complement strand
GGGGCTCCCGGGTTCCCGTTTACGAGAGCGACGTTCTCAGCAACTCGTTGAAGAGCTTCGGGTTGCCCTTGCCGCGGCTCGCCTTCATGCACTGGCCCACCAAAAAGCCGATGACCTTCTGGTTGCCGTCGCGGTACTGCTGCGCCTGATCGGCACAGTTAGCCAGCACCTCGTCTACGATCGGCTGCAACGCGCCGGCATCGCTCACCTGACGCATGCCGCGCTCGTCGACGATCTTGTTGGGGTCATCACCGGTCTGGGCCATGGCCTCAAAGACCTCGTGCGCCTGGTTGGAGCTGATGGCATCGGTCGCCAGCAGCTTGGCAAGGGCTGCCACCTGGGCCGGTGCAATACCGGACTCGGCGAGCGACACGCCTGCGCCCTTAAGGTAGGCGATCATCTCGTTGACCAGCAGGTTTGCAACCGTCTGGGCCTCCTTGCCAGCCATACCGGTAGCAGCAGCCTCAAAGAACTCGGCAAACTCCGGGTCGCCGGCAATCTGCTCGGCATCGGCCGCCTTAATGCCAAAGTCGGCCTCAAAACGGGCACGCTTGGCATCGGGCAGCTCGGGAATCTCGCCACGGCAGCGGTCGATGAACTCGTCGTCCAGATCGAACGGCGCCAGGTCGGGATCGGGGAACAGACGATAGTCGTCGGCCGTCTCCTTCACACGCATGACAACGGTGCGCTTGCGGCTGGGCTCCCAGTGGCGGGTCTCCTGGTAGATGATGCCGCCCTCCTCGAGCACCTCGGCCTGACGGCAAATCTCGTAGGCAAGGCCGTCGTGCAGGCTCTTAAACGAGTTGAGGTTCTTGAGCTCGGTCTTGGTGCCCAGCTTGGTCTCGCCGCGGCGGCGCAGCGACACGTTGCCGTCGCAGCGCATGGAACCCTTCTCCATGGAACAGTCCGAAATGCCCAGCGTCACAAAGATGCGACGGAGCTTCTCCATAAACAGGCGCGCTTCCTCGGGCGTACGCAGATCGGGCTCAGTCACGAGCTCAATCAAAGGCGTGCCGCAGCGGTTGTAGTCGACGAGCGACTCGGCCGCGGCGGTAATGCGGCCCTCGGCACCGCCCACGTGCACCATCTTGGCGGCGTCCTCCTCCATGTGGATGCGCAGGATGCGGATGGGCACCGTGTAGGAACCGTCCTCGCGACGCTCGGGCATCTGCAGGTTGGACGCGTCATAGCTGGCCAGATGGCCGGCGCGCTGATTGCCCTCGCGCATGGTCGACGTCATGGACGTGGACAGGCCCTCGGCGTTGGCCGAGGCGCTCGCCAGGCTCTGGGCCTCGGCCTCGCCAAACGCGCAGTCGGGGCGCTCGGCGGCACCGCGACCGGTCACGTCCAGGTCCAGGTGGCCGTACATGGCAAAGGCGACCGGACCCTGCGTGGTCTGGAAGTTCTTGGCCATGTCGGGATAGAAGTAGTGCTTGCGGTAGAACATCGAGTGGCGCTGGATCTCGCAGTTGGTGGCAAGACCGGCCTTGACGATGCTCTCGATGGCGCGCTTGTTGGGCACCGGCAGGGCGCCGGGCAGGCCCAGGCACACCGGGCACACGTTGGCGTTGGGCTCGTCATCGTGGCTGAGCTTGCAGTTGCAGAACATCTTGGTATCGAGTGCGGTGAGCTCGGTATGGATCTCCAGGCCGATCACGGCCTCCCAATCCTGCAGGACCTCGGAAAGCTCCTTCATTACAGCTCGCCTCCCTTCCCGGCAAAATCGGGCGCGACGGAAAGCGCGGGCGCACCCGTGGCGGCATCGGCAAAGCCGCGCTCCAGGGCGCGGGCAAACGTGAGCAGCTGACGGTCCTTAAACGCCGGACCCACCAGCTGGGCAGAAACAGGCAGCTGAGTATCCTCGCCCAGGCCCAGCGGCACCGAGATACCGCCGTTGCCGCAAATGTTGAGCGAGATGGTGTACAGGTCGGAGAGGTACATCTGCGTGGGGTCGCTGATCTCGCCAAACTTAAAGGCCGTGCGCGGCGAGGCGGGCATGAGGATGGTGTCCACCTTGGCATACGCGGCGTCGTAGTCCTGCGTGATGAGCGTGCGGGCCTTTTGCGCAGCGTAGTAGTACTTGTCGTACACGCCCGAGCTCAGCAGGTAGGCGCCGAGCATCTGACGACGCTTGGCCTCGGCACCAAAGCCGTGGGCACGCGAAAGCGAGCTCTGGTCGGACAGGTTGGCGCAGCCCTCCTCCTGATAGCCGTAGCGAATGCCGTCGAAACGGGCCAGGTTGGAGAACGCCTCGGCCGGGCCGATGACGTAGTAGGCGGCGATGGCGGCGTCCAGGTGCGGCAGGTCGACCTCGACCAGCTCGGCACCCTGGTTCTGCAGCTCCTGGGCGGCGCGCTGAACAGCGGCCTTGACCTCGGGCGTCAGGCCCTCGGCCTCCATAAACGCAGGGATGATGCCCACGCGCTTGCCCTCGATGCTGTCGTTGAGATGCTCGGTAAAGTCGACGGCGCAATCCTGGCTGGTGCAGTCGTACGGATCGTGGCCCGCGCCGGTAAGCGCGTTCATGGCCAGCGCGACATCCTCAACCGTGCGGCCAAAGGGTCCCACCTGGTCAAGCGACGAGCCAAAGGCAACCACGCCGTAACGGCTCACGGCGCCGTACGTGGGCTTAAAGCCCACCACGCCGCACAGCGATGCCGGCTGGCGAATGGAGCCGCCGGTGTCCGAGCCCAGCGAGAGCGCGACCTCACCCGCGGCAACGGCGGCAGCGGAGCCGCCCGAGGAGCCACCAGGTACGCGCTCGGTATCCCAGGGGTTGTTGGTGCGGTGAAACGCCGAGGACTCGGTGGAGCTGCCAAAGGCAAACTCGTCCATGTTGACCTTGCCCATGGGCAGGCAGCCGGCGTCGAGCATGCGCTGGACGCAGGTGGCGGTGTAGACGCTCTGGTAGTCCCCGAGCATACGGGAAGCGCAGGTGGTGCGCGTACCCACGAGGTTCATGTTGTCCTTGATGGCCAGCGGCACGCCCGCGAGCGGGGGCAGCGGCTTGCCGGCGGCACGGTCGGCATCCACGCGCGCGGCGGCCTCGAGCGCAAGCTCGGGCGCCACCTGCAGGAATGCCTGGACACCGCCCTCGCGCGCCTCGATGGCGGCAAGGGAGGCCTGGGCCACCTCGGTAGCGGTAAAGTCGCCGGCGGCAACGCCCGCGGCAATCTGGGCGGCGGTAAGGGAATCGAAGCTTAGCGCCATTACTCGCTCTCCCCCTCTCCCAAAATGGACGGCACGCGGAAGTAACGGTCGCGCGCGCTGCCGGCGTTTTCGAGCGCAACGTCGAGCGGCAGGTCGCGCTCGGGCTCGCGCAGGTCATCGCCCATCACGTTGGACAGGCTTCCGATAGGATGGAACGTGGGCTCCACGTCGGGCAAGTCATATTGCAAGACGGGCTCGAGCATCTGGACGGCGTCGTTCAGGTAGGACGTCATCTGGGTGAGCTCGTCATCGGTCAGTGCGATCTTTGCGTACTCGGCGATGCCGCGCACGTCTTTCTCGCTGAGTGCCATAGGCGCTCCCTTCCGCATAACAGATAAACCGCTCTAGTATACAAGGCAACGCCGCTTGGAGCAGGTGCTTTACCCAAATGCAGCGAAAACGTAACGAGGACGGCGGGCTGGCAGGCGGCGGGCCGTCGGTTCTGCAGCGAAACCGCACCGTCCATAGCGAAAACCGCACTGTCCGCAACGAAAACCATCACAACATTCGACGCTTTTCGTCAAAATCGCGATTTTCATCGAATGTTGTGATGGTTTGGAAGCCCCCGATCACCACAAAGGTGCCTGTCTCCATTGTGGTGGTTCTGGAGAATGTCTTATGCCGAGGCCTTGGCCTTGCGACGTTTGCGGACCGCGTGGACCACGATGTCCAGCAGCAACAGCACAATGGCTACGACCACGATGAGCACGGCAAACTCGCGCTTGCCCCAGTGGCGGCTGGCCAGCGACTTTTGCTTGTCGACGTCCTTCTTGTTGTACTTGGTGCGCACGCAATGCACCAGCAGGCGATGGTCGTTCACGCCGTAGGGCGTGCAGGTGACGAGCGTCACCTTGTCGGCACCGGGCTCGATGGTCAGCGACTCCATCTCCTCGGGCAGCACCACCTCGGAGTCCACCATCTTGTAGGCGAGCGTCTTGTTCATGGTGTGCAGCAGCACCAGGTCGCCGGGCTCCAGCGAGTGGATGTCGTCGAACATGCTCAGGTTGCGCATGCCCGAGTGCGCGGTGAGCACGCAATGCGTCGAAGTGCCACCCACCGGCAGGCTCGTGCCCTCCAGGTGGCCGACGCCCGCCATAAGGACTTCCTCGCTCGTGCCGTGGTAGATGGGCATGCTCACGTCGATGGAGGGGATCTCGACCCAGCTCATCATGGGGTCTCGGTCAAAGATGAGCTGCTGAGCGTAGGGCTCGATCTGGTCGGCGGGGAGCTCGGTGGCCTCGCCCGCCAGCTGCTCGTTAAAGGAGCGCGCCTGGAGCAGGATGCGCTCGCGCTCCTCGGCAGACAGCGCGTCCACGGTGCTGGACACGGTGCTGATCTGGTTGAACACACCCGAGGCCTCGAGCCGGTCCAAGATCCACGGCCAGGTCATAAGGCCTACACCAATAAGGATGATGACGATGGTGATGAGCCGATCGGCCCAGCGCGGCAGCCGCTTGCGGCGGCGCTTGGGCTTTGGTTGAGGTTTGGGCTGAGGGCTTGAGCCGCCGTTGTCCGCGGCGTTATTGCTCTTCATATGTTTGGCGCCCTGCACCATCGCCGGTCACTCCTCTACAGCTCAGGTTGTCTAAACAAATAATAGCCGATTAGCGAGCTTCCGCGGCTGGCAACGCAGCTAGACTGCACCGTCCGGGCCACGTAACCCCACTCAACCAATCAAGCCATATGTTGCTTTCATCGTCTCGAGCAACTGCGCCATCGTTACGCCCGCAACCCCAATCTGTTTCAGATTGACGTCGCCCACCTCACAATCTTTGACAAACGCAAGCATATCGTCCTTCAGTTCTCCGCGCAGATCGACACCTTCCGACTCGCCAAGCAGCTGAGCAAGTCTCAGCGCATCGCGTTTATGCTTTTTTACCTTCCTCGAATCAACGTTCTCCCCCGCTTCCCTTCTAGCTTTTAGGTCGAGATACGCCTTCGCTTTGAACGGGACAATGTATTGCGTCCCCAGGACCGAAACGCCGCCTACGGTCCGAATTCCCTGAAGGAACAAGCTGTAGTAAGCATCGTCCAACAAAATTGCCGACAGACTGCTTATGTTTTCATCAACGTGAATTGGCGCCACATCAATCCCCTCACGACCCTTTAGAAAGTCGGGGCACTTCGCGAAGAGTTCGATCATATGGGGGTAACCCGGCCTCTTAGGCTCTGTAAACCGATAAAAACATGAGCCTTTGCCTTCGCCCCAGCCGCAGCGGTAACCGCCATCACGCACCAAAGTCCATATAGCTTCTGCCGTCTGAGGCAACCGGTCATCGGCGACAATTACCACATCAAAATCGTGAGTCGCCCTGAACGAAAGCCCCGCCTCCGCGAGCAAAATGTCGCATGCCGTGCCGCCGATAAGGGCATACGATCCTGCAGCTTCTTGCATATGCTGCTGAAATTCCTGGAGACCTTCTACAGCGCTTCTTGCCATGGATATTCCTTTCCAAACATGCGATCGACTTCGAGTTGAATTCGCTCATCGTCGATTGCCGCCAAAGATAGCGCAAGCGAAATGTTGTCGACACGGGAGGAGTCGGCAAACACGGGCGCATAGCGCCACACTTGGATCATCGCCGTCTCGTTATCCGGCAACTCCCCGTCTGCGACTTCGGGGTCGCTCAGTTGACGCCATGCACTTCTTAAGACGGCCTTTTGTTCCATGCCCGGCGCAGCGAGCATCGAACGCGCGGCGAGCGCCGTCTCCCCGGCGTCAACAAGACAGTCGATCTGCGGCGTCTTCCTTGCAAAAAAGACCTTCGAGACAGGCGAGGAGAGCTCTGCCATGTGCTCACTGAGCAAAAGATCAACAGCAACAGGGAACACGACGACACGTCGCTCGCGACGCTCGCGCCTCGCGAGCCCCCTGTCAACAAGCTCGGTTATGGCCTCACTCGCGCGGCTTGCCGAAATCCCAAGCGCACGACAAAGGTCATAGGGACGATATGGCTCCTGGGCTACTCCCCAGATTGCGGCAGCCTGTGCGTTGGGTGACATCTTGGTCGCGCGATTGCGAAACCGGGCACCGCCCCTCTCCGTGCAGGCTGTGCCCATAAATGGAAGAAAAGCCTGTCTACCTGGGCAGACAAAGGGAATCCCTTGTGCGATCAATGCTTTGCGCTGACGTGCATCGGCATCAGGAAACGAAACGACAACAGGAGTCTCCGCGCGCAAGGCTAGCTGGCTATAGACTCTCTTAGCCTCGGGAAGCCCGACGCCTGTAGGCAAACTTGCAAGCAAAAACGAAAAACCGTTTGCGTCAACAGCGCGGACCTCAATCGCCCGCAGATGCAGCGGCAAGCGTGCGGATCCAGGCCAAGTTTTGATCTTGGCGGAGAGGCCTAGTGCTTCTTGTAAGTAGATTAGCGCTTCGTTCATTTCCATCGTTTTCGTTTGATTCCAGTTTTAATTGGAATTATACATTATTTTCGGAATTAACGAGATTCCTTTCGTGCGTAAGCCCGCATTTGAGTTTTCAAAATGTCCCGGATCGGCGGGGCGATTCGGGATACAATATCAATAGAAAACGACGCACCCCGCGTAAATGTTTGGGAGCGCGGGCGGCCTAGTTTTCAGCTTTTGTTAAATGCCCGGGATCCGACCCCCGGGCATTCTTATTTGCGCTTTCGGCGCAAATGCCTTCTACCGTCCGCACCGCGCGTGCGCCTACGGACCTTAAACCGAACCTCATACGAGTCAAGAAACGCGATGACGAACGAGCCCACCGCCGCGAGGGCGGCGAGCGCGTTAAGGAATTTCAGCATATGGTGACCTCCGATCGAGTCGTCGGCCGCCCGCGCACGGGATGCGTCGCAAAGCCATTTTACTGCGAGCGCATGCACCCACATCTGGTAAACGCGATTTTGACAAACATCTGTTCGATAGTTACACACACGGTTCCTCATCCAGAGGAGCCTGGCCGCATTGTCCGGGTTTGCCCGACGTGTTTGAGTTTTCAAAATGTCCCGAATCGGCGGGGCGATTCGGGATACAATGGCTACAGGAAACGACGCACCCCGCGTAAGTACTTTGGAGCGCGGGCGGCCTAGTTTTCAGCTTTTGTTAAATGCCCGGGCCTCTAACCCCGGGCATTCTTATTTGCGCTTGTTGCGGCGCAAATGCCTTCCACCGTCCGCACCGCGCGAGCGCCTACGGACCTTAAACCGAACCTCATACGAGTCAAGAAACGCGATGACGAACGTGCCCGCATCGGACGATGGAGGCTGGCTGCGTTATCCCAAAAAGAACGGGGCAGACTCCAGTGCGGAGTCTGCCCCGAAAAGAGAATGGCAAAGCAAGAACGTGGATGGACGAGAAAAGTGTCCGCGAGTCTCATGGCCATCACATCCCACCTGCCAAAGGGATGGGTGAGCGAGCGTTACTCCTGCTCGGACTCCTCGGCCTGCTTACGGCTGCGGATGAGGTGCGCCACGCCGATGCACAGCACCGCGCCACCAGCGATCCAAGTGAAGGTCACGCCGTTAAGGCCGGTGAGGGGAAGGCCAACCTGCTTGGTATCACCAACGGTGATGTTGAAAGTGCCATCGTTGTTTGTGAGGGTGCCATCTTTGAAATCAAGCTTGTTATCGCCAACCTTTCCGTCACTTGTATCGTTGAGACCGGCGATAATCTTGTCGCCCTGGTTCTTAGGATCAAGCGTGCCAGCGAGCCCAGTAAGGCCGGCACCCGAATCATCGGCGGTCATGGTCGGCTTGATCTCGAAGGTGAAGGGGTCGACCGCAGTGTAACCAGAGGGGGCAGAAGTCTCCGTGACGGTATAGACACCGGCATCGAGACCGGTAAGCGTAATGACGCCCTGCCTGTTCGTTGAAAGAACAACCTCGGTGTCACTCAATGTGCCGTCTTCCTTGACATATTTAACGTCTGTGCTGCTCTCGTCTCCATTGGTCGTAATGGTGAACTGGGCATTTTCAAGTGCCTTCTCGGTACCCAAATCGACCTTGTTGATCTTGAGACCGTAGGTATAGTCCTTGACCGTGTCAGGGACGGTCTGACCTTTTGTCGAAGTCATAGGGTTGTTGGAGTAGTGAAGCGTTACGGTGTTGAGGTTGCCCTCTTTGTTGTTATTCAAGCCGACAACGGCACTATCATTAATCCGTGCAGTATAGGAAACGACGATGCAGGAGTCCTTGGTGACGTCAGCGACGTTCTTCAGGTTATCGCAGGTCCACTTCGTCGTTATGCTGCCATCCTCGGCGGCCGGGTCGGTCGACTTACTGAAGTTAGTAGTAATATCTGTGCCCTTCGTGCGGGCGGAATCGGCCTTCGCGTCGTTCTTGTTCTTATACAGATAGACCTTGGCGCCCTCCTGCAGCGTCAGGCCCTTGGAGATTTGGTCGGAGAACTGGTAGAAATACGTGCCGTACTTGTCGAAGTTCTCGGCAATGGTGCCATAAAGGTTGTACGTCACGTCCTGGCCGATCTGAGAGTCAGCAGCGTCGTGCTCCAAACCGTCGGCGTCGCTCACGATCTTCTTCTCGACAGTGGGAATGCCCGTTTTCTCGGTGATTTTAACAGGCGCGCTTCCCACGACAGTGAAGATGGGGGACGTACCCGCGTCACCAGTCTCGATGGTGTCGGGATCGGTTACGAAGAGCCAGTAACCATGTTCAAGACCGGAAACGGTTTTGCCGGTCGTCGTCGCGCTTTCGGTAAGACCGTCAACTTTGTCGGCAATCTTGTATGGAATGGAACCGAACTCAACGCGGGTTGTCTTACCGGTTCCCTCTACCTTTTTCGTGATCCAGTCCGCGGCGTCTTGGGCGGTCTTTCCCTCATAGGACTCGTCCTCCGCCTGGATAAAGCTCTCGACAGCATTCTGCACATTAGTGTTTGCCCACGTAATGTTGCTGACGGTTCCATTGGTGGCAACATCGGCCTTGAAAATCTGATAGCCCTTGAACTCGGTAGTGTTACCCTCAACGTTCTCGATAGTCACCGAGCCGTTCGCAGTCGTCGCACCCTCAGCAAACGCCATACTCACCGGGGCCATCACGCCGCCGAAGCTCAACGCTGCTGTGAGGCCGGCGGTTACTGCCAGGCGTGCGATGTTCTTGCTCATGCTCATCTTCTTTTCCTCTGCTTTCTGCTCGAATTCCATTTGATCTAAATCTGTCTGTCTGTGTCTTAGCATCTACTTCGCTACGTCTCGCCCCGCTCTCTGTGGGGCTGCCAGCTACTCTTTATGGCTGCCACCTCCCCGCTTGACCAGGAGCGCGACCACGATGAGCGCGGCTCCGGCGACCGCTGCGGCGGCCGCGGCGTACATTGCCATATCGCCAGTCGAGGGCATAAAGCCTCCGGTAGTAATGCTAGGGGGTGTGCCGGTGGGCGTGTTGATGAGCGACGCCTCCAGGCTGCCCGTCGACCCGTCCGCGCTGTCGGCGCGCAGGGGCGACTCGGCCGTGATGGTGAGCTTGGGCTTGGCGGCGGCCACCTGGTCGACGTCCAGGCCCTCGGCCTTGACCGTCACGGAACGCGTGCCCTCAAAGGCGGTGTAGCCCTTGGGCGCCTTGAGCTCGCGGACCTCCAGCTTGCCCGAGTCCACGCCCGAGACGGTCACGCGGCCGTCCTCGCCCGTGGTGACGGTGGCCTTGCCCTCCGCATCCCACGTGCCGTCGGCCGCCAGCGTGCGACCGCGGTCGTCGGCGATGCTCAGGACCGCCCCGGCAAGCGGCTTGTCGCCGTCGCTGCCGCGCTTGGTAAGCGCGAGATCCCAGGTGTAGGCGCACGCATCGTCGCTCGGCGTGTGGGTGAAGCCGGCGTCGCCGGACTGGTCGGCAAAGGGAGAGCGCGGGTAGCGCAGGTAGACCTCGTTGGGGTTGCCCTTCGCGATACCGTGGTTGCATGCGCCGTTGAGCGGCGCATGCAACCACGGTATCGCGAAG
>ENA-OWZT01000339-OWZT01000339.1-human-gut-metagenome-genome-assembly--contig:-NODE-339-length-10248-cov-6.49583_pt1 | contig 10248 bp, 8 predicted proteins | sample MGYA00249265_ERZ652125 | MGnify/ENA primary metagenome ERZ652125 (study PRJEB26925, sample SAMN05827236) | human gut metagenome | biome: ENVO:2100002; feature: ENVO:00000062; material: ENVO:00002003... | reverse complement strand
TTGTATAATAGGTAAAAAGCGAGGGGAACAAACGTGGATTTTATCAAGGAGCTGCAATCCTTCAAAACAATCGTCGAGGAAGGTACGTTTACTAGAGCTGCCGCCAAACTAAACTATGCCCAGTCGACCGTTACGAACCATATCAAAAAGTTAGAAGACGAATTAGAAGTAGCGTTATTTTTGGAAGGAAAAAGCAATGTATTGACCTTGGAAGGCGAATTGTTGAAACAGGAAGTACCCGAACTGATTGCCCACTGGGAGCGGGTCAAAGAACAGTTGATCAATGCTTCCCATACGGTCGAGTATTCGTTGCGGATGGGCATCCTTCAACCCTATGACATTTTGGTTTTGCCTGCACTGCTTCACGATTTTTCGCAGCACTATCCAAAAATAAACTTCGAGATCGTCGTGGGATCAACACTGGAATTAGCCAATGCACTAAATGAAAACCGAATTGATTTCGCCTTATGCTCACTTCCTCACGAGAAACATTTTGCTTACGAGGAATTGTTTCAAGAAGAGCTTTGCTGCATTACCTCACTCTCAAACCCATTAATCATCAATGAGCTAGCCGACCTTGAAGGGAGCCATCTCTATCGTTCCAAGTCTGACTGTCCAGCTCGCACAAAAATTGAAAGCTATCTTGACAATCAGGTTCCTTCGATCCATTGGGAGTCTGTCAGCAATATCAGTACGATTCCTTACTTGATCGAACGAACTGGATACTGCAGTCTGATCCCTCGTTCCATCATTGAGCAAACTCATGCTCGAGTAAAAATCATCTCGCTTCCTTTGCCTGATCCCCACATGTCGATCGGCTTATTGTCAAAACATCCACTGATGCTTTCTCCCAGCATCACAAAAAATTTTGTCGTCGAGCTAAAAATGCGCTTACTATCTTTGTTATAAAACGGTTTTAATCCGCATTGATTTTTATGCAATGATGCTTTTTCCAGAAAAATAATGTCAGTCATTTTGTAAACTTCGTCACAGCGGGAAACAAAAGAGCTGCACCAAGTCTTTACGTATTAAAGACTTGGTGCAGCAGGGTTTTTGAATTCGCTTACGGTTATAAAGTTATGAGATGGTATCTTTTCTCTCGATTCGATTTTTTGTTATCATTTTACTTTTTTTATGCAACCTGATACGATTATTCATGTAAACCGAAGAAAAATCAGAAAAGATGTCGTTATTCTTAACATTTCCGATTTTTTCTCCGATTGTAAAAAATAGAAACGTTTTTTCATCATTTACAAAGTATACTCAATTTTGAAGCGACGAGTTCTCAAGAAACTGAGGCTTGTACCCCGCAGGGCAAAGTCTTTGGGTAGTTATTGCTCAAGGAAGCTGTTTTTGCAATTGTCAGAAAAAATAGACGATGAGAAAAGGAGGAAAAACCATGTTTATCATTGAAGCGATCTTCAGCTTTCTAAGAGACGCATTAGGTGTGATCCTAGCTATTCTCTTAGGGACGCTTTGCTTGTCGATGGTGGTCAATTTGATCGTTATCGTTGTAAAAAACACCTATTCAAAATTTAAAAAGAATTATTAACGAATCGCTATCTTCTAATAGATAGCTTTTTTAGATAGTTTTTTCAATGGTTTTTTCAACCTCTCAGGTCTCTTTTTTGCCTTTGTAGTATCTTTTTTCAAACTCAATCCAAGATTTGCTGAATTCATGGTTAGAAAAGGCACTTTTTAAACCTGAACGCTGCTTAAAGCGAAAGACCTCTTCGCGGTCCATCCCCAATTCCTTGGCAATTCGTTCATCCGACCACTCGTTAGCCACCAACTGCTGCACGATATTTCCCATCTTCTCGATGCCATGGGTACCACGTGCTCGATTGTGGCGAATCGTTGAAGCGATGCGATTCTCAAAAGGCTTATCGATCACCGTGACCGGAACACTTGGCAATTCCAAGCGGTCTTTTGCTACGATGTACCGATGAAACCCATCGATCAAAATATACTTGTCTTGCTCCTTATCGTGGTAACAAACCAATGGCTGCGTAAAGCCATCTTCTCGAATCGACAGTTCCAGTAAATCCATTTCTGGAGCAGCCACGGTGTTGGGATTATACGTATTCGCGTGAATCTTGCTGACTGGGATCAGCTTCGCCGCTAACACTGGAAAATCGATATCGCTCATGAGGTACTACACTCCTTTTTAGAAATGAATAATTTTTTGTTTGGCGATAGACCGCAAACCCTTTTGATTCCAAAAGGGCAATTTCACTAGGCTGGTTACTAGAAGCGAGAATCTCTGCTTCTGGGTAGTTGCGGCTGATATCCACCAACATTTTCCGTAAAAGAAACTTTTTAAATTGAGCGGCTGGATCTTTTTCATAAAATTCCCCTAGCTCCACTTTGTTGGCGCCTTTTTCATAATAAGAAAAAGCAGTCACCCGTTTTTCGTCATCAAGAATCACGTACCAGTAGCAGTTCTCATCATTGACTAAGTATGGAAATTGCTGCTGATACACCCGCTCCGCAAAAAAAGCCCCCATCAATTGATAGAATTGACTTTTCTTATATGGTGGAAAAAATAAAACCAATCGTTCGTTCACAAAACCCTTCCTCTCTAAGGACGCACTCGTCCATCGTTAGGTGATTTTTTTCGTTAAATACTCGTATTTGGCATTCAATTTTTTTAACTGATACTTGGGTAAATGCTCGATCCCCAAGGCCGCCCCAAAATCGACCGCCAACTCATACAATTCAGACTCATCTTTTTTCGTCAAACTATATTGTCGCGTACTCAAAGAAAAATCATTTTTTTCTAACGCACGAGCGATCCCTTTCCAGTCATGCCAGAGTACTTCGTTTTTCAGCCAGTCCTTACGTTTGGTCACATCGGGTATATCTTCCACTTCGATCCCGTGCTTTTCTCGATAATGATCAATCAAGATCGTGATTTTGCGGTAATAATGATCCTGTAATTTCTTTGAATAAAGTCCAATTGATTCCAGTAAAAAGACCGCATACTCTTGCCAAGTCATATGACTGGGCTTTCTCGTATTGTAATGCGCCAGCAATCCTGTCTGGGCATACAATCGACCAAAATTGGCTCCTGACACACGATTTACGACGCGTTCCCACGTTTCCGGTTCCACCAAAGCATATTGGTACAAGCCTTTACGTTGCTGCATGCCGTAAGGCTGACAGATCCGCATTTGATGGATCGGAACGCCATGATCATACAACTTTTCATAAAAGCCATTGATCGGCCAGTCAAAATGGGCATAGGCTCCCCACACATCTTCGGTCTTCCAATCATAGATGGGGTAAAAATTGACGACCATTGAATCTGCTACTTGCCGTTTGATCCAGCATTGCTTCCGAAAGTTATACTTTGGCGATGTGATCGATCGATACCGATACAGACTTTCCTGGGTTCGTATCCCCACGCCACAAGCAACCGGCTCAAACTGATGATAGCTTGCGTACCAATGAGCAAAGTTTCGTAAAAACTTATCAGGGTTCATATTTGCACTCTGATAGATTTCCATCAATGATTCATCCAAATCAGCAAGTGAAATCGCATCTTTGGGCATCGTTTGTACCCACTTCTCACGTTCTTGTTCATCCCACATCAGCCATTGTGGCTGAAAGACGCTGGTATTGTTGTCCTCGTAAAAGGGCAAACAGAAGTGGAAGGTTTGATTGATACTTGGTAACGCTTTGATTTTTTCCATGAACGTTCTCGTAGCATCATAATTTGCCTCGATATCTAAAATCAGCAGATCAAAGGTTTTCTTTTTTTTCTGTGCGACTTGGTCTGCCAACCGGATCATGGCCCCGCTATCTTTTCCGCCACTGAAAGAGAAATACACATGGGGAAAGGTATCAAAAATATATTCCAGACGCGTCATCGCCGCTTCTAGCACATTTTCCTTACAATATTTCTTCATAAAAGCTCATGTCCTCATTTTATTTGTCCTTTTTTTGAATAAGTATTACATTCTAGTATAAAGTTTCACTTGGCTTCTTACAAGGACTTAAGGGAGATTTCACTGTTATTTCATACAGCGACATATTGAAATAGGCGCGCTCAGTATCGGATAATGAGTCAACTACAGGCTAAAAAAGCAGAGTTATCAATTTTTTCAACGTTATAATCGATGCTTGCTACTGATATATCTGCTCTTTTTTGAATCACAAAAAGATAGCCTGTTTTTTCTATGATTTAGCTAATAGAAAGCAATACCATCAACCTGATTATCCGTTCATTCATCACATGTACTTAATTTTCCATAACAGTGAAATTTCTTTGCTGAGGTCTTTGAGCTTCATAGCCTTTTGGATATTCTCAGACATCTTCTTGTAATTACTGATTTTTTCTTCTTTTGACAGCAGTACATATTCTCGCTTGATTGCTTCAAACTTGTCTTCATGATCGATCACCAGAAGTTGCGTGATCAGATCATGGGCGATCCACCGATGATAGGAATTTTTGTGGGTATGCAGTGCCCAGATCCGTTCCCACTCATCATAAATCAGCTCAGGGTTTTTAGTGGCTACTTCTTTAATAATCAAATAACTATTAAAATACTCATTGATATGATTTTGACCATCAACGACATTCTCCACTAGCTTCTCCCTTACCTTTCGATCATCGATCGCCGTTTGCACAAACGGTTGGGGATCAAACGATGTTGTTTGAAAATGACGCGCGATTTCTTGGTAGTCCATGCTTTCACCTTCTTTAAATGATTGATTTGCAGCAATTACTTTTTTTTATCCATATCTTCATTTTAACAGAATCTTTGTACGAAAAAAGCGCTTTTTTGATTGCTTTTACGTTCCTTAAACGTTGGTCTCCTATGCCATTAGAAAGTGATCGTTCGTTGGCGCGCATTTTTCCCGGCAATATCCAATTTAAAATCGATCAAAAGAAATAGGGAAATCCCTCAATGAAAAGAAGGATTGTAGTCTTTCATCCAATGATCCATTGAGTTCTGATATTCGTTTCTTTGTAGTTTGTGATTTCTTATTCCATCGTATTCTTGACCTTGCGTCTGCATGAGAGCGCCTGTGCCAATGTTTTCTCAATGAAGAATGCGGTGAAAATGGCATAAAAAAGGAAGTCCCATGACGGACTTCCTGAGTTTCGTTTCTTTAAACACTATTTCACGCATAGCTGCGAGATGCTGGATCACGCGTCCTTTCTCCGAATACCTCGGTCGGTAGGCATTTTGATCCATTGTTCGGGTGGACGTTTTCTGATTTTTTTTGGTGCAAACATCAGTTGAACCGTTCTTTTGACAAAGTTATTTCGGTATACGTTTTCCATAACTTGCACGCCCTTTTCAATTGAATTAGGAAGTGGTGACGCCGATCGTTCTTCCTACCTTTATTATAAGCGTGAAGACGGGACAAAACAAACAATATAGCTGGGGATTTCTAGCTTTCTTTCCCTCAACTTTGTAGTCGATCGCTCGCTAAATTGGTACGATCCATTGAATAATATTCAAATAGCCATCGCATATTTATTGAAAATGCAAATGAAAAATTACAGAAAATTTGATTTCCAGTCGAATAAACAGCCGAAAGGACGAGTTTTTGAATGAAAAATCGTTTCACTTTACTTTTTCTTAAATTTTAATTATTATTCTTTTGAAATAAGATTAATGAAGGAGATAAAAACATGGAAAAATACCAAGTGTTCCCTGGTCAAAACTATCAGGCAAATGTTATTGGCTTTACCGGTTTACAAGAAGTTAGTGTGATTCATGTTTACGAAAATACTGCGACGTTCTAATCAAAGAAACAGCTGAAACAGGTGTTGCGAAATGTATGTAATTTTCTAGTGGGTGCAACACAATTAGTTAGTTGATGCTTTGTAATTAATCAAAACATGATGGAGCAATTTGCCATTCAACATGTTGTAGGAAATCGCTCCAGAGAAACTCGTCTGTGAGATTGCCTTTTTCCTATTCATCAATTACAGTAGTATTTTTATTTATCTACTCAATATCTCTCTACTTTATATATAAATAGTGTTAGAATGAACAAAAGGAAACGTATCAGGCTTCCCCCAAGAGAATCTTCCCCAAGTACTCTTGTCTGATACGTTTCCTATTTTTGTGGCGAAAAAGCCACAGACCAATGGTAGCCCTTTACTCTGTGAAAAGCAAGCTTTCAAAATAAATTTTTTCTTTATTTTTTTATTTTATCTCTACAATTCCCCTTTAAAAAGCAGGGAAAACACACCTCTCGGCAAAAAGGTGTGTTCTTTTTATACCGATGATTATTCACGGATAATAAGTTCGTAAGGCAGAATGATCTGCTCTTGTTTTCTTTCTTGAAACAAGCGAAAGGCTTCTTTGCCGCACTGATCCAGATGAAACTCAACGGAAGAAAAGTGCAGCATTTGACTGATGAGCAGATTTTCTTGCCCAATCACGATGGGTGCTGTCCCGTGAGGATATTGATTTAAGATCATCGCTGCGATCTCATCTCCATTTGTGATCACCCCATCGATTCCTCGTTCCTTAAAAAATGCGGCTGCGGGAATTCCATCTTGTGCTTTGATGCAATCCCAATAAATATCCGCTTCAGAAAAATTAGGAAACAGCTCCTTGGCTTTTGCGATAGTGTTGACTGAATTGCAGCTGAGGCGTTTGCTGCGCCCAAGCGTCAGTCCCAAGCGCTTTACGCTTTGTTCTTTCAAATAATTGATACTGGCTGTCACAGAGCCGACCAAGTCGATCGCAACGAAAGGAACGGCAGTACCGATCGAATTTTCACAAAAAACAATCGGTCCTTTTTCTATGTAGGGATAAAATGTCTCGATATGATTTGCGCGGGTGATGACGATCAAGCCGTCAAATCCCTTTGCAGCGAATTCTTCCAGATATTCTAGCTCTAGCTTCCGATCAAAATTGGTCGGAAGCAACGTCACCTTGTATTTTTGGGCAAAGGCTTCTTCCATGATGCCATTTAAAATTCCGTCAAAGAAGGCGTGATTGACAAACGGTACGATGACTCCAATATTATAGGTTTTCCCCGAGCTAAGTTTTTGGGCGATTTTATTCGGTTTGTAATCCAGTTCTTCCATCACCGCCAAAATCGCTGCTCGCTTTTGCTCATCAACATAAGGATGGCCATTGATCACACGAGAGACCGTCGTGATCGAAAAACCAGTAATTTTTGCTATATCGCGAATCGTTGCCATTTCTTTCATTCCTATCTGATTGTTTTGCTCGTGACCTAAGTCTACCATAGAAAATTAGTTGTTCCACTTTCGACAATTTTCTGAAAAGGTCTCTTGGTTGATTGTACGGTATGAAACGAGTTTCATAGCAAGACTTAGTTAGACTCCTTGAAAAGAAATTTATTTAAAATCAAAAACTGACTGCCTAGCACGCTGCAAACGCTGCTTAAGCAATCAGTTTTTCTATTATTTACTGAATCATTTCTTTTGATAAACTTTTACGTTTCTTCGTATATCTTCGCATCAGCAGCTCGATGCCCTTATCCGCAAAGCGTTGCATGTAGGCGGAAAAATTCAACAAGGCAATCAAGAGAATGAGGTTGAGATAGCTGGTATTGCCCAGGTTAAAGAGGTCGCGACCGACGATCAAAGCAGCAAAGTACAAGATCTGAGTGCTGAAAAAAATCATCGTTCGATAGCTGTTGATCGCTGGATAGACTTTTTTCTGGATCAAGCGATAGTTCCAAGCAGTAAAAATAATGCTCATGATCGATAGAGCTTTACTGCTGCTGTTGAACCAATAACCAAAGTTGATGATCAGCAAAGTTCCTACCGTAATCGTCAAGGCTGTTGGAAAAGCATTTTTGAAAATCGTCGTCATAAAGTCCCCTTTGATCCGATTGAAGTCTGGTTCAAAGTTTAAAAAGAAGGTCGGAATGCCGACAAAGCAGGCATTGATGATCGTTAATTGGATCGGCTCAAAAGGATAGGTCGTTCCTGATAACAACGTCCCCATGGTGATCATGATGGAAAATAAGACTTGCACTAGCACCAATGAACCTGAGCGGGTAATGTTATTGATCACTCGGCGGCCTTCATCCATGACCGATGGCAAAGCATCAAATTGATTTTCCAAAAGAACCAGATTTGACACTTGACGCGCAGCATCAACACCAGAAGCCATTGCGATCGAGCAGTCGGCTTCTTTCAGCGCCAAAACATCGTTGACGCCATCGCCAGTCATCGCGACAGTATGCCCTTGTTCTTTCAAGTAGAGCACCATTTCTTTCTTTTGTTGCGGCGTCACTCGACCAAAAATCTGATAGTTGCTGACAGCTTCTTTTAATTCGGTCGCAGTTAATTTTGACACATCGATAAAATCAGCTGCTCCTGGTAGATTGACTTTTTTCGCGATTTGACTGACTGTCACTGGATCATCGCCAGAGATGATCTTGCATTGGATTGCCTGTGAACGAAAATACTCCAAGGTCTCTTTGGCATCTTCACGGATCGTGTCTGACAGTAAATAAAAGCCCAGCGGTTCAATATCCGTCGGCAGTCCTGCCTCCTCATAGCCTTGCGTACTGTGAGCCAAAACGATCACTCGGTAGCCTTCTTCTGCCAGCTGCCTTTCCTGTTTTAAGACAGCTTCATGGTTGGTTCCCAGTAAAATCGACGCAGCTCCGATGAAATAAGTGCCTTGTCCTTCAAACGTGACGCAACTGAATTTGCGATCTGATGAAAAGGGGACGACTTGCTGCATCTGGTACGTCGTTTTTTCTGGGAAAAAGGTTCGCAGCGCCATTGCCGTTGGGTTCTGATCGGGCAGCTGCGCCATTAAGTTACCAGTGATTTCTGCCAACGGTGTGTCCGATTGAAAGGAAATCGTCTTTTCCACCGTCATCTTGCCTTCGGTGATCGTGCCCGTTTTATCTAAGCAAAGAACATCGACCCGTGCCAAGGCATCAATGCAGTTCAATTCCTGCACCATCACTTTTTTGCGCGCCAGATAGACGGCACTGATGGTCAACGTGACACTCGTCAATAAAAACAAACCTTCGGGGAACATTCCCACAGCTGCCGCCACCGTCCGTAAGATGGCGGTGTTGAAAGTTGCATGAGAGAAATAGAACTGTTTGACGAACAAGAGGGTACATAATGGGACCAAAATCAGACTGATCCAACGAATGATTTTGTTTAAACTGCCTTGGATCAAGTATTTTTGTCGTTTGATGGTTTTGGCTTCTTTGTTGATTTTTGCGATATAGTTGTCAGCGCCTACGTGGATCACTTGGCATAACGCTTCGCCAGCAGTGATAAAACTGCCAGAAAACAACTCGTCTGCTGGCTGCTTGTAGATCGTATCCATTTCACCAGTCAGCAAGGATTCATTGACTTCTAAAGATCCTTGAATGACTTTGGCATCCGTCGGCACTTGATCCCCGCTTTTCAGTCGTAACACATCATCCATTACGAGTTTATGGATCGGCAAGTTCTCCAGCTTGCCATCCCGATAAACATCAGATTTGGCCACTTTTAGCAATGCCAGCTTATCCAGCGTTCGTTTGGAACGAACTTCTTGAAAGAGATTGATGATCACATTGCTGAAGACAACAAAGACGAACAAACCGTTTTGATAAGAACCCGTCAAATAGACGAGAAAGAATAGGACACAGTTGATCAAATTGAAAAAGGTAAAGATATTGGTAAAAAGGATTTTCGGGTACGTATTCGTCGTATCCTTTTTTGTCTTATTGACTTGACCGCGCTGCACCCGCGCCTTGACTTCTCCTGACGTCAAGCCAATGGTTTGGTTGTTTTCGATGATCCTCACCCTTTCTATTCTTAGTCATTTACTTTTATTTTGCTGAATATTCAGCAAACTTGCATCAGACTTGGGAATGGTTTTGTGTTTTTTCTATAAAACCAATTGGCGTCGATTGCGTAAGATACGCCATCGACTCCCCGCTTTTTTTCTGTAAAAAAACAAGTACTGTTTAAAATATAGCATACCCTTTTACGAATTGGCGTTTCATTTTTGTCACCTTCGCGTCACTTTAGGAATTAAAATAACAGTTTATTTCTTAACCTGAACCGACTAGACAATAAGCTAGCATAGACTTTCCAGGTGATTTCTTGCGATGACACAAAACAAAAAAACAGCTGATCTTCACAGATCAACTGTTTAACAATTCTTTAAGTTAGCTGTTCCCTCAGTTGCTAAAAAACGCTCAACCAGCTTGCTTCTTTTATTGATCAATGCAGTGCTTCCTTTTTCCATTTTCGGATTTTCGTTCGGAAATTGGTAAAGG
>ENA-OWZT01000330-OWZT01000330.1-human-gut-metagenome-genome-assembly--contig:-NODE-330-length-10733-cov-6.18852_pt1 | contig 10733 bp, 8 predicted proteins | sample MGYA00249265_ERZ652125 | MGnify/ENA primary metagenome ERZ652125 (study PRJEB26925, sample SAMN05827236) | human gut metagenome | biome: ENVO:2100002; feature: ENVO:00000062; material: ENVO:00002003... | reverse complement strand
CTGCCGGGTCCTACCACGGTATTGGTACGAACTTGCGAATCGTAGGTTTCAAAAATCGAGCGTTTCGAAGCGATCGTCGGCTGCTGCAGCAGATCCGCAAATACAGACGTTGCTGAATGAATCACTGGAACAAAGTCCGGTGTTTCCTTAAACACTTTGATCCGTGCTGGTTCTGCCATCTCTTTGTAGTAAGTCGGTGCATCTTCAGCTAAAGCATCCACTGGTAAATTAGCGACTTCCTGTCCATGATGGAACAAACGATAGTTGCCATCATCCGTCACTTCACCGATCACGACTGCTTCTAGATCGTATTTCTTAAAGAGGGCTTCCACTTCAGCTTCATGCCCTTTTTTGACACAGATCAGCATCCGCTCTTGGGATTCTGACAACATCATTTCATAAGGCGTCATATTGGTTTCTCGTTGTGGAACATCATCTAACGTTAAACGCAACCCTGATCCGGCTTTTGATGCCATCTCGGCACTAGAAGAAACCAATCCAGCAGCACCCATATCTTGAATTCCGACTAAAATGTCCGAATGATCCACGATCAATTCCAAACAAGCTTCCAACAAAAGTTTTTCCATAAAAGGATCACCGACTTGTACGGCGGAACGTTGTTGTTCTTCTCCTTCGACAAATTCTTCCGATGCAAAAGTCGCCCCGTGTATCCCGTCGCGTCCTGTTTTTGCGCCGACATACATGATGGTGTTTCCAACACCTTTGGCTTGCCCTTTTTGAATATCCTTGTGAGCAATGATCCCTACACACATGGCATTGACTAATGGATTGCCTTCATAACAAGGATCAAATGCCACTTCACCACCGACGGTCGGAATCCCAATACAGTTGCCATAGCCACTGATCCCAGCAACGACTTCTTCCAAAAGATATTTCGTTCTTGGATTATCTAACTCACCAAATCGTAAGGAGTCTAAAACAGCAATCGGTCTTGCTCCCATACTGAAGATGTCGCGGATGATTCCACCAACACCAGTTGCTGCTCCTTCATAAGGTTCCACCGCAGAAGGATGATTATGGCTTTCCGCTTTAAATACGACAGCTAGATCATCGCCGATATCCACGATACCCGCACCTTCTCCCGGACCTTGCAGTACTTGCGGCCCATCTGTCGGGAATTTCCGCAAAACAGGTTTGGAATTTTTGTAAGAACAATGTTCACTCCACATCACTGAAAAGAGTCCAGTTTCGGTATAGTTTGGTAAACGTCCCAAAATATCTTCTGAGATCATCCGATATTCTTCTTGGGTCAATCCCCATTGCTCGTATAATTTCGTGTCTTTGATTTCTTGTGGTGTAGGTTCTTTTACGATCATTTTATCCATTTACCGGCACCTTCCCAAAATTTTTCAATAATGAAGCAAAAAACTTCTTGCCATCTTCTGAGCCTAATAAACTTTCCATCGCTCGTTCTGGATGAGGCATCATGCCTAGGACATTGCCTGCTTTGTTGCAGATACCAGCGATATTGTGTAGACTGCCGTTGACGTTATCTTCATAACGGAAAACGATTTGATTGTTGGCAACCAATTCCTGATAAGTCGTTTCATCACAATAATAATTGCCCTCACCATGAGCGACAGGAAGCGTAATGACTTGATCCGTTTCATATTCAGAAGTAAAAGCTGTTCGATTATTCACTTGCAGACGGACCGGCTTGCAAATAAAATGCAATGATTCATTTCTTTGTAAAACCCCTGGTAACAAGCCCGCTTCCGTTAAAATTTGAAACCCATTGCAGGTACCAAAGACAGGTTTGCCTTCATTTGCCAAACGAATGACCTCTGACATGATCGTAGAAAAACGGGCAATCGCTCCGCATCTTAAGTAATCACCATAAGAAAATCCTCCTGGAAGCAAAACACCGTCAAAACCGGCTAAGCTTTCTGCATCATGGCGCACATATTCTGCTTCTACCCCCATGATATCTTTGATTGCCCACATCAAATCAACATCACAATTTGATCCAGGAAAGACGATCACTGCAAATTTCATAGGGCTGCTTCCTCCATTTGAACTATTTCATAACGGTAGGTTTCCATATTGACGTTTGCTAAAAGTTTGTCACAGATCGCTTCAATCTCCTCTGCTACTGCTGCTTGTGTTTGATTGTTGGAAGGTGTCACTTTGATTTCAAAGTATTTCCCGATGCGAATATCACTGACATCTTGATATCCTAAGCGATGAACAGCTCCTTTGACGGCTTCTCCTTGAGGGTCCAAAACAGATTCCTTATAAGTGACGTAAACTTTGACTAAATACATGTTGAATTCTCCTTTTCTAAACGATTTAAAACTTCTTCATAAACAGGAACGATGTCCCCTAAATCACGACGATAGACATCTTTATCAAGATGTTCATTTGTACCCATATCCCATAAGCGGCAAGTATCTGGTGAGATCTCATCAGCCAGGAGCAACTCGCCCTTCTTGGTTTTGCCGATCTCGATTTTAAAATCGATCAGTTGAATCTGGATACTTGCAAAGATTTCCAGTAACGCAGCGTTGACTTGTAGTGCCAGTTTTTTGATCAGGTCCAGTTCCTCTTTTGTGGCAAGACCCAAATAGAACACATGATCGTCATTGATAAACGGATCATCTAAGCGATCCTCTTTGTAGTAAAACTCCACGATCGGCTTTTGCAGTTTGGTTCCTTCTTCGATGCCCAAGCGCTTTGAAAAACTACCAGCAGCCGTATTGCGAACAACGACTTCTAAAGGAATCATGGTGACAGCTCGAATTAATTGTTCGTGTTTAGACACTAATTGAAGAAAGTGACTTGGGACATTTTTATCAGCTAAACGCTGAAAAAGATGCGCAGCGATCTGATTGTTTAGGGCACCCTTCCCTGCGACTGCATCTTTCTTTAAACCGTTCAGCGCAGTTGCTTGGTCCAGATAAAGGACTCTCAACACATCTTCTTCGTTGGTTTTAAACAATTTCTTGGCTTTTCCTTCATAAAGAAGCACTTCTAATTCCATAATCCACCTCAGTTAAGTATTATTTTTCACATAGCGATGACACACATCTTTATTTGTTTATTATTCTAACAACGCTGAAAAAGCGGGTCAACGATTATCTGTACATTTACACATTAATAAACACGAATGTTCGCCTTTTATCCCGTCAAGCAAGTTTACCTCTCCCGTTTGACTGGCGAAGGGTTTTATAAAGCGTTTACAACATTCTATTTTCATGCTATATTTAGGTCGTATTGTAGCTACATTCAAGGAGGAGTACTATATGTGGTCGCTAAAGAATCGTGCTGAACTTTTTTTAGCTCATTTATCAGACAAAGAAAAACAACAGCTCCATAACGAATTATTGGCCGTGCAGCAAATCCTTTCCATCAACCAACAAACAAGTTTCTATGTATTCAGTCCCTTCAAAAAAGGGGCACGTCCTCACTATGCGGAAGAACAAAAAAGAGTCTTACAATTTCAAAATGGCCGCAATGACGAATTGATCATTCACCAGATTCATCGTCAAAGCTTATTTAAACATACGTATTCTTTCCGTATTTATTTTAACTTAGAAGAAATGGATTTTTCTTTCTTGGATGATCTTCTGCATCTTTTGAAGGAACAAAGCCTTGCCCCTACCTTTAACTTAAGTCCCGCTGCGAATTAGCTAGTGATCACTAAATAAAAAAAAGATAAAAAAAACAAAAGCCCGAAATTTTACGGGCTTTTTTTGTTATACTGTTTTCAGACAAAAGAAAGGACACGATTATGCTATTTACAAAACAGTCATTTGATGTTTTTGCTTTAGAAACATTAGAAGAAAGAATGGAAAAAATCCGTTCAGAGATCCAGCCAATTTTCCAAACCATCGGCGAGGCAGCGATCCCATTATTTGAAGAAAGCTGTCACGAACCTTTTTATTTGCATATTGCTCAGCATCGGCGTAGAACCGTCTACCCTCCTGCCGAAACGTGGGCGGGGATCGGCCCTAACAAGCGTGGTTATAAAATGGATGCCCACTTTCAAATTGGGATCAATCAAGCGTATGTCTTTGTTTGGCTCAGTGTGATCGATCAACCGAAAAATCAAGCAACGATCGCGGAATCTTGGCTGGCTCAAAAAGAATTATTTGATCAATTGCCAGCAGACTTTACGCTATCTCCTGATCATACCAAGTATGACCACTCTCCAATCGCTAAATGGCCAACCTACTTAGAACGATTACAGAAAGTCAAAAAAAGTGAACTTCAGATTGGCAAGATTTTTCCGAAAAAAATGATCGAAGACGTTGAGATGGCGGATATTTTAGCAGTTTATCAAACGCTGTTGCCGCTTTATCACGCCCGTTTGTCGGCACTAAAGGAGGAACAATAATATGTCAGAAAACCGGCGCTCTCGCAAAGAAAAACCAGCGAAAAAACCTAAGCGTTTCGTCTGGCTGGCACTCCCTGCCGCCTTATTAGTACTTGGTGGCGGTTATTATGGCTATACAGTCTATCAAAATCGACAAGAAGAAGCAGCAGCAAAAAAAGTCCTCAATTCCTTTATCGGTGCTATATCTGATCAGAAGTACAGCAATCTATCTGCTTTACTGACCGAAGAAAGTTTGGAATCAAACGGCTTTACCGCAGACGAAGTCTCAGCAAAATACGAAGCGATTTTCACTGGTATCGGTGCCGAATCATTTAAAGCTTCAGGAATTGAGGTAACGCCCGATGATAAGGATTCCGATCAATTCAATTTCCAATACAACGGTTCCTTAACCACCTCGTTAGGTGAATTAACCGAGCTGTCTTATAGTGGCACGATTACTCTGGCTGATGACCAAGCCAAGATCGATTGGTCGCCTCAATTGATTTTTCCGGGAATGGAAGGACAAGACAAAGTTAGTATCTCTGTAGATAATGCCACACGTGGAGAAATCTTAGACCGAAACAACGAACCGCTAGCAGAAAATGGCACGCTCTATCAACTAGGCGTCATTCCAGGACAGCTGGGTACGGGAGACGAAAAAACCGCCAATATCAAAGCAATCGCGGAGCGTTTTGACCTAACAGAAGATGCGATCGATCAAGCATTGGCTCAATCGTGGGTCCAAGATGAGTTGTTCGTTCCCTTGAAGATTATCGAACCAACCGATGAAATGCCAACTGGAACAAGTTTAAAAGAAACGACGGGACGGACTTATCCTCTTGGAGAAGCCGCTGCCCAGTTGATTGGTTATCTAGGGAACGTGACTGCAGAAGATATCGAAAAGGATGAAACGCTAGCAAGCAACGGACAAATTGGTCGTAGTGGTCTGGAAGCTGCCTTTGACAAAGAGTTGCGGGGCGAAAATGGCGGAAAAATCGCCATCACAGATGAAGACGGTGCTGAAAAATCGGTTCTTTTAGAAAAAGAACGGGCAGATGGTAAAGATATCCAACTGACCATTGACGCACAAGCCCAAAAGACAGCTTTTGACGCCTTACAAAATCAGGCGGGGTCCACGGTCGTCACAGAACCAAAAACCGGTGATCTGCTGGTATTAGCCAGCTCACCGAGTTATGATCCCAATAAAATGACCCAAGGGATCTCCCAAGAAGACTACGATGCGTATGAACAAAACGAAGACTTGCCTTTCATCAGCCGCTTTGCTACGGCCTATGCACCAGGTTCGACCTTTAAGACCATCACGGCAGCGATTGGCTTAGAAAATGGTACGATCGACCCTACCCAAAGTATTGCGATCGATGGATTGAAGTGGCAAAAAGACAGCTCGTGGGGGGACTACTTTGTCACCAGAGTCAGCGACGTAGCTTCTGTCAATCTAAAAGATGCACTGGTTTACTCTGATAACATCTATATGGCACAACAAACCTTAGCTATGGGTGAAGATGCTTTTCGTAACGGTTTGTCGAAATTGATTTTTGGTGAAACGTTGGATTTACCGATTGCGATGAATCCTGCTCAAATTTCCAATGAAGACTCCTTCAACTCAGAGATTTTACTGGCAGATACCGGCTATGGACAAGGAGAACTGTTACTGAATCCCATTCAGCAAGCTGCTGCTTATTCGGTCTTTGCCAATCAAGGAAAACTGGTTTATCCTCGTTTATTGAAAGAGGCAGAGCAAAAAGACAAAGAAGTCTTTAAACCAGAGACGATTGAGCAAATCAATCAAGATTTGACAGCTGTTGTCTCAGATGCCAACGGAACGGCACACTCTTTGGCAGCGCTGAACATTCCGCTAGCTGCCAAAACAGGAACTGCTGAAATCAAAGAAAAGCAAGATGAAAAAGGCCAAGAAAACAGCTTCTTATTCGCCTTCGATTCGCAAGATCAAGGATTTCTGATGGTTTCCATGTTAGAAGATCGCCAGGAAAACCAATCAGCAACTGGTTTAGCACCTGATCTATTGACCTACTTAGCTGAAAATTATTAAAAAAGCCGCAACCTTAAGACGGAGGTCTCAAGGTTGCAGCTTTTTTTATTCGGCTAAACCGACACGTTCAAAGATCGTGTCAACTTGTTTTAAATGATGGTTGTAATCAAACGCATCATCCAAATCAGCTTTGGTCAAAACATCCGTGATTGCTGGATCAGCTTCTAACAATGGGCGGAAATCCGTTTGTTCATCCCAAGCTTGCGCTGTTTTCGGCTGAACCAAGTCATAGGCTTGCTCTCTGGTCATCCCGTGATCGATCAATTTCAACATCACCCGTTGGCTGTAGATCAATCCAAAGGTCGCATTCATATTGCGCTTCATATTCTCTGGGAAAACGGTCAGATTTTTGACGATATTGCCAAAGCGATTCAGCATGTAATCGATCAAAATCGTCGTATCCGGAATAATGATCCGTTCTGCCGATGAATGTGAGATATCCCGTTCATGCCAAAGGGAGACATTTTCATAAGCCGTCACCATATGACCGCGAACGACTCTTGCAAGTCCGGCCATATTTTCAGAACCGATTGGGTTACGCTTATGGGGCATGGCAGAAGAACCTTTTTGTCCTTTGGCGAAGAATTCTTCAACTTCCCGCGTTTCTGATTTTTGTAGTCCACGGATCTCGGTGGCGAATTTCTCAATGCTGGTTGCGATCAATGCCATTGCTGAAAAATATTCTGCATGTAGGTCACGAGGCAATACTTGCGTGGAAATATCTTGCGCACGAATCCCTAGTTTTTCACAGACATACTCTTCGACAAATGGAGGGATATTTGCAAAGGTTCCAACAGCACCACTGATCTTTCCAGCTTCGACCCCTTTTGCTGCCCGCTCAAAACGTTCAACATTGCGTTTCATTTCTGAATACCACAAGGCTAATTTCAAGCCAAAGGTCGTTGGTTCCGCATGAACACCATGGGTACGTCCCATCATCACGGTATGCTTGTATTCTTTGGCTTTTTCACCAATGATCGTCACGAAACGGTTCAAATCTTCCCGAATCAAATCGTTGGCCTGTTTCATCAAGTAACCATACGCCGTATCAACAACATCCGTCGACGTCAAGCCGTAGTGGACCCATTTACTTTCATCACCCAAAGATTCAGAGACTGCTCGGGTAAAAGCAACCACATCATGTCGCGTTTGCGCTTCGATCTCTAAGATACGGTCGATATCAAAGGATGCTTTTTCACGAATCAATGCAACATCCTCTTTCGGTATCTCTCCTAATTCCGCCCAAGCTTCGTCAGCTAAAATCTCGACTTCTAGCCACGCTTGGTAGCGATTTTGATCGGTCCAAATAGCACCCATTTCTGGTCTTGTATAACGCTCTAACATGTTTTTATCTCCTTTAATCCCAAATATTGGTTTGATAGATTTCTTCAGTGGTTTCTGCAATGTCTTCCGTCAAAATAGTGATATGTCCCATTTTGCGACCGGTTTTTGCTTCTTCTTTGCCATAGTAATGAAATTGCCAAGCAGGTTTTGTGGCAATCAGATCATAGGTTTCTGTCAATTCATCTCCTAAGACATTGACCATGACTGCTGGTGAAAGCAAAGAAACTTCCGGCAACGGCCAGCCACAGATGCCGCGGATATGAGCGTCAAACTGACTCATGGAGCAAGCTTCGATCGAATAGTGACCCGAATTATGCGGACGTGGCGCCAATTCATTGACATACAAGCCGCCGCTTTTGGTCAGGAACATTTCGATGGCTAAAACGCCTTGCAGATCCAAAGCTTTTGCAATAATGTGAGCGATCCGTTTGGCTTCTTCGGCAACTTCTGGATCAATGTGCGCAGGAGCGATCGTTTGATGCAAAATATTGTTACGGTGGATGTTTTCTACCACTGGGAAAGTGGTAAAGGTTTCTCCATTACCGGCAACTAAAATCGATAATTCTTTTTCAAAAGGAATCCATGCTTCTAATTCGCAAGTTCCTTCGCGAAGTAAATTCATGGAAGGCGCCAAATCAGCCGTACTGTAAAGCACGTGCTGTCCTTTTCCGTCATAGCCGCCTCTGGTGGTTTTTAATACACAAGGGTAACCAATTCTATCGATGGCATCTTGGATGTCTGTCGGGCTGATGATCGTGGCATAAGGTGCAATCACGATATTGTTTGCCTCTAAAAATGACTTCTCTAACAAACGATCTTGAGTGATTGCTAACAGATCGGTGCCTTGAGGGATATGTGAGTAAGGCAAAATAGAGTTCAATGCTTCAACACTGACATTTTCAAATTCATAGGTGATTACATCGGCACGTCGAGCCATTTCTTCTAAAGCAAACACATCATCATAGGCAGCAACAATATGCCAATCAGCGACTTGGGCTGTTGGACAATTGGCAGTAGGGTCTAAAACGCCAACCCGAAAGCCCATTTCTTTGGCACTCATTGCCATCATACGACCTAGCTGTCCTCCGCCAACGATTCCGATCGTTGCGTTGGGCATTAAAGGTTTAATCAAGTTGATCACTACTTTCCAATACGATTTCTTTTAATGTATTTCTTCGTGCGTCTAATTTCTCCGCTATCTCTAAATCATACATGGAAAGCATCTGGGCTGCAAGTAGTCCTGCGTTAGTTGCGCCAGCTTTTCCGATCGCCGTTGTTGCTACTGGTACACCACCCGGCATTTGCACGATCGATAAAAGGGAATCCAAACCGTTTAATGCGCGTGATTGGACGGGAACACCAATGACCGGCAATGTTGTTTTAGCTGCCACCATTCCCGGCAAATGGGCAGCGCCACCCGCTCCTGCAACAATGACTTTAATCCCTTTTTCTCGGGCTGTTTCTGCAAATTCGAACATCAAATCTGGTGTACGATGTGCCGAAATGACTTTTTTCTGATAAGGTATCGCTAACTCATCTAAAATCAAGCAGCACTCCTTCATTGTTTCCCAATCTGATTGACTTCCCATAATCACTGCAACTGCTGGTTTCATTCAATTTTCCCTCCAACGATTTTTTACGATTCTCTTCTGAATAAACCTCAGAAGTATTTTTCTTACGAAAATCATTTTGTTAGCAACCTTTTGTCGCTACGTCTGAGATATCCCGAAGTCACATGGCTCTGCTAACAATCACTTTCACCTCTAAATAGTAACGAGTAGCCCGTGCAATGTCAAAATATTTTCGAACTATTAACAAATTTTACTTTTCATTGTTCGCTTTTATCTCAAAGATATGTATTCAACACGTCAGATAACCGATAATAAGACAAATAAAGGAACAATACAAAAAATCCAGACGAATCCTCGTCTGGATCAAATAAACTTACTGTTGCAAGCGCAATTCCGTCACTTCGTCTGTTTCTTTCGGCAGCCCATTAAAGAACAGATTCAAAACAATGGCAGTCAAACTACTCATGACGATCCCATTGCCTGTAAACATTTGAACGGTTTCAGGCATTTGACTGAATAAAGTGGGCATCATATTGAACCCTAAACCAAAACCGATTGATACTGCAATCACTAACAAGTTCTTGTCATTCATAAAATCAACTTTGCTCAGCATTCTCATCCCTTGAACAGCCACCATGCCAAACATCACTAACATGCCGCCGCCAAGCACTGCCTCTGGAATGATCTGTGGGATGGCACCGACTTTTGGAAACAACGCTAATACGATCAAAAAGATTGCTGAAAAGAAAATCGGACGGCGCGTCTTAATGCCTGAAAGTTGAACCAAACCTACGTTTTGTGAAAATCCAGTATAAGGAAACGTATTGAAGATCCCACCAAGGATCACCGCCAAGCCCTCCGCACGATAGCCGCGCTTTAAGTCATTGCCTGTAATCGGTTTTTCAGTAATGTCTCCCAGTGCAAAATAAACGCCTGTGGATTCTACCAAACTAACGATGGAAATAATGATCATCAAGACGATCGACCACAGATCAAAGGTTGGTAAACCGAAATAAAAAGGCTGTGGCAAATGAAACACAGGTGCATGAGTGATGGCAGAAAGATCAACCAAGCCTAATAATGCTGCTAAAATAGTCCCACCGATCAAACCGATCAGTACGGCAATCGAGCGAATAAAGCCTTTGCCAAACACTTGCACGCCAATGATCAGCGCAATCGTCACAAAGCCTAACAATAAATTCGTTGGATCACCAAAGTTAGCAGCTGCAGCATCGCCGCCACCGATTTTAGTGATGGCGACTGGAATCAAGGTCAAGCCGATGACGGTAATCACCGTTCCTGTCACCAATGGAGGGAACAAAACTTTGATTTTCGAAAAAATGCCGGCGATCAAGACAATGAAAATCCCAGCAGCAATGATCGCTCCGTAAATCGCACTGATTCCTGATTT
>ENA-OWZT01000329-OWZT01000329.1-human-gut-metagenome-genome-assembly--contig:-NODE-329-length-10787-cov-6.52665_pt1 | contig 10787 bp, 9 predicted proteins | sample MGYA00249265_ERZ652125 | MGnify/ENA primary metagenome ERZ652125 (study PRJEB26925, sample SAMN05827236) | human gut metagenome | biome: ENVO:2100002; feature: ENVO:00000062; material: ENVO:00002003... | reverse complement strand
TTATTTGACTTTATTTTACTATTTATATTATGCTAAAGGCGATTAAAAAACATAGGAGAAAAAGTATGCTTTTTTTAAATAACAAGTTCTTTTTTAAACGTTGGATTCCCTTTATCCTACTCGTTCTATTTTTGCTAGGAAGCATCGGTTTTTTTCTTATACTCTTCTTATCTCCTACTTCTGATAACCATACCGTGGAGAAGAAGGAAGATTGGATTTTTTATGCGGAAGACAATCCTGATTCTACTTTTATTAGCCGTTATGTGAAATATTTACCTAGCGTAAAAGCCAATGATCGATTTGTCATGCAGCGAAAAATGACCAATGAATACAAATATCCAACGATGCTACTGATTGGCGATCATCAACACATGACCGTCTATCTGGATGATCAAGAAATTTATACCAATGAAGCTGCCGAACATTCATTGACCTTCAACCATCCTGGCAAAACCTTATCTTTTATCACATTGCCAGAGGATTACGTTGGAAAGACGTTGAAGATCTACGTGACTAGTCCTTTCGACACTTATTCTGGCTTTCCAGCCGAGGTCTTTTTCGGCCCTGCCAATGCATTGATCGGTTATGTTTTTAGTCTTTCAATTTTGAATATCTATATCCTCCTATTTACCGGATTTATTTGTATTCTTAACTTATTTTATCTCTTCGTTTCTTTTATCAACCAAAGAAAGCTGAAAGTATCTTCCATCTTATTCAGCGCCTTTGCTTTAAGTGCAGGTTTAGAAGCCGGCTTCGGGGATCTGCTGGGCGGACTGCTTTTTTCTCCCCTCGTGAATTCATTTATGTTAAATTTTCTTTCGATTGTTACGCCCATGTTTTTGATTGGGTTTTACTACACAAACATGCACTTCGTACGTAAGTATTATCAGAAATGGTTGTTTGTTCACTACTCCTTCGGAATCTTTGCCATGTTTTTGGCACTTTTTCAAAAACAAAGTTTGCCAGTCGTCATGAACTATCTGTTTTTATTAAATATCACCAGCACCTTTGTGACTTCGTTTGCGGCGATTTATGAGGCGTTAAAAAAGAATCAATTTTATGTCCTTTGTGCACCTTGGATCGTTGTCGCGGCAATCGGTCATGGGTTCTTGTATATCCAGGATATTTTAGTCCTCCCGCAATCTGACATCAATTGGCGCTCGATCATCTTTTTCTTACTGATACTTATTTTTACTTGTTATGGGTTCCTCGAACTCTTTTTTGCCAGTGAAGGCAAAAATAAGCAGATCGACACAGCAGACATCAAAGTGCGATTGTATGAAAATCAGCAGGCGATCGGTCCAGATCAAACGGCACAATGGCAGCAAGTTTTACAAACCATCAAAAAGAGAACCCATACCATTAAAAACATGTTAGAAGACGAACAACTAGCGGCTGCGTACGAAGGTCTTTGCGAGATTGAAGAAGAAATCAAGCAGCAGCTAACGATCCCTGCGGTTGAAAAAGAATCGATCACGACGATGCTGCTTGCTGATTATCAACACACCGCCGCTCAAAAAAGGATTACCCTTACCTGCGATGACCTCACGGAACCACTGGAACGATTGGACGAAAATGATCGTCTGTCCTTGATCGCCCATTGCTTAGAGTACGCCATCCGCTACACCTGTTCGGTCACAGATCCTCAAAATCGCAAGCTTTCGTTGAAAGTGACTGACACAAAAGAACAGCTGCATATCGACTGTCAAATGCCGCTTTTAACAGAGGATGAGGCAGAAAAACTGCAAACTGATGAAGCAAAACGACAGGCGATCCATACCGATGTGCAAATGCTGGAACAAATTTGTCTTGTCTATCAAGGAAGTATGCGTATCGAGGATTCAGATGGTTTTCATTTTTTGCGTTTAACACTTGCCGCTAAAGCGGATCTGCTGTCTTTTGACTGACTGCCTTTTCTCCGATACGTTAAACGGTCTATTTTAAGAAAAAGCGAAAAAACTCTTGCTTTTTTCGCTTTTTCGCTTTAGCATGATAAAGAACAGCAACAAGCATTGGAATAGTAATTTTATGATGGTCTTAGAGAGTCGATGGCAGCTGAAAAATCGACACCCGCTGATAAAATGAACCTACCCAATGGCAATGACCGCAAAACGGTCGGTGGAAAGGCCTTATCCTTTACGAGTTGGATTATCCCGATCGATAATCAACAAAGGTGGTACCGCGAAATCCAAGCATTTCGTCCTTTTTAGGACGAGATGCTTTTTTATTTTTTTAAGGAGGAAAAACAATGACACAAAAAAATGATTTTACAGAATGGTATATCCAAACGATCCAAAAAGCCGAATTGATGGCTTACTCCCCAGTGAAAGGTTCCATTATTTTCCGTCCTGACGGCTTCGAACTTTGGGAGCATATTCAAGAGGAGTTCAATCGTTTCTTGAAAAAAGAAGGCATTCGCAATGCATACTTCCCAATGCTGATTCCGCAAAATTTCTTTATGAAGGAAGCGGATCATATCGAAGGCTTTGCCCCTGAATTACCTTGGGTCACAGAAGTCGGCAACGAAAAACTGGAAGAACCTTTGGCATTGCGTCCAACCTCAGAAACCATGATCGGCTCTGCCTTTTCTGATTGGATCAACTCCTACCGTGACCTGCCTTATGAAATCAATCAATGGGCAAACGTCTTTCGTTGGGAAAAGAAAACATTGCCTTTCTTGCGTACCTCAGAGTTTTTATGGCAAGAAGGTCATACCGCTCATGAAAATGAAGATGATGCTCGTCAACGCACCATGAAAGTCTTAGATGAATATGCCCGCCTTTGCGAAGAATTCCTAGCGATCCCTGTTTATCGCGGACAAAAAACCCCATCTGAGCGCTTTGCAGGGGCAGTAGATACTTATTCGATCGAAGCGATGATGAAAGACGGCAAAGCAGTCCAAGCAGGAACCAGCCACTACATGGGTACAAAATTTGCTGAAGCATTTGATATTACGTATTTAACGAAAGAAAACAAGCATACCTATGCCCACACAACCTCTTGGGGTGTCTCTACCCGCTTGTTAGGTGCCTTGATCATGACCCATGGCGATGAAAATGGTTTAGTTTTCCCACCAACCATTGCACCAACCCAAGTTGTGTTGTTACCAGTCGGTCCTTGGAAAAAGAATCCAGCCATCTTAGAAAAATTAGAAGAACTGTATGCCAACTTTAAAGCCAAGGGCATTCGTGTTCGTTTGGATGATTCTGATAACTCACCTGGCTATAAGTTCAATGAATGGGAACTAAAAGGCGCTTGCTTGCGAATCGAATGTGGCCCAAGAGATTTAGAAGCTGGTAAAGTCATGGTCAAAGTCCGTGACCTAGCTGACAAGCAAACGGTGGCGCTTGAGGAATTAGAAGCGTTTGTTGACCAAGAATTACAAGCAATGACTCCACGTTTATTAGCAGCTGCGAAGGAACGTAACAAAGATAATGAGTACACCAACATCGATACATTGGATGAACTAAAAGCCCATATCGAAACGTGCAAACAAGAAGACAAAGTGACTGGTTTTGTTTTGATCGGTTGGGACGGCTCGGAAGAAACCGAAGCCAAAATCAAAGAAGAAACTGGCTTTACTACCCGAAACATTCCGTTTGAAGCACCAATGGAAAAAACAGTCGATATTGTCAGCGGCAAACCTGCCAAACACACCGTTTGGATCGCCCGCGCATACTAATAAAAAAAACGAAGCAGCCAGATGGAAAAGGCTGCTTCGTTTTTTGATTAATAAATCAATGAAAGAAAATCTTCAGGCGTGATGTTGCCAAAATATTTTTTGACATCAATGTTGGCAATGACTTGTGCCAAATCTTCTTTGGCATAACGAGTACCGATCAGTGCTTGTTCTACATCTGCAATGTCCCCTAGGCCGAAAAAGTCGCCAAAGATTTTGGCATCCGTGATTTTTCCTTCCGCCACATTTAAACGAACTTCGATTGAGCCGATCGGGAATCGATGACGACGTTCTATATCAAAGGCTGGTGATTTGCCGTAATTCCAATCCCAGTTACGATAATACTTATCGGAAATCTCATTGATCTTGACCCAATCCTCTTCTGTTAGTTCATAGGTTTTGACGTCTTCCACGGAATCGACACCAAAAATCTTCAATAAGATTTCTTGGCGGAACTCTTCAGTCGTCATGTCTTGCTTCTCTTTTGGCAAGAATGGTTTGATGTTGGTCACTCTTGAACGGATCGATTTGATGCCTTTTGATTCGATTTTGTCTTTACGGACTTTCAAGGTGTTGACTACTTCATTGATGTCACTGTCAAACATGATCGTGCCGTGAGCAAACATCCGGCCATTTGTTGCGTACATCGCATTCCCAGAAAACTTCATGTCATTGATCACAAGGTCGTTGCGGCCTTTTAGTTGCGCCCCTTCAACCCCCATCTCATGCAAAGCTTGGACGATTGGTTTGGTCAGTTTTTCAAAATCTCTGAAAGAATTCCCATCGTCAGGCATAATAAAGCTGAAATTCAAGTTCCCGAAATCATGATAGACTGCACCGCCGCCGCTGAACCGACGAACGACATGGATCCCATGTTCATCCACATATTCCTTATTGATCTCTTCGATCGTATTTTGATTGCGTCCAATGATAATCGATGGTTCATTAATGTAAAAAAGTAAGATGGGTTCATCCACTTTCATTTCTTGAAGAAGAAAAATCTCGATGGCTAAATTGATGCGTGGGTCATTCAGTTCGTTCGGTACAAAAAGCATACTATTCGTTCCTCCTAATTAGATGATTTCAATAATTTTTTGAACAGCCGCCAATTCAACGGGGATCCCATTGGCAGCTAGTGCAGCCTCTTCTCGTAACTGTTCTAAATCACCGTGTTGCGGCAAATGCGTCAACATTAATTTTTTTACCTGCGCCGCATGGGCGATCTCCCCTGCTTCTTTTGACGTAAAATGAGCCTTGTGCCGCTCATTGCCTGCAAAAAGATAGGTATCTGCCAAAAACAGGTCAGCTCCTTGTGCAAACGGAACAAAAGATTCTAAGTAGCCAGAATCGCCTGTAAAAACAAAAACCTTGCCTGTGCTTTTCTCAACAAATCGCATGGCATAGCAAGTGACTGGATGGATCGTTTTCATAAAGGTAATGGTAAACGGGCCCAATTCCAATGACTCCATTTGGAGGTAATCAATTCCTTGAGTCACTCCAGGCATCGTCAGGCTTTCAAAATGAACCGCATCCTCCCCATGTCCGTAGATTGGCAAAACCTGGCGTTCTTCGTTTCCTGGATATAATTGCCAATAGTATTGCAATACCCCTAGATCCGCAATATGATCGTGATGGTAATGCGTCAGAATCACTGCATCTAAGTCTAAAGGATCAAGGATTTTTTCTAGTTGGACCAAGGTGGTGCTTCCCGCATCAAGCAGCAAATGAAAGCCTTCCGACTCAACTAAATAGCCAGTAGTCCCTTCACCATTATACGGATAGGCACCTAAACAACCTAAGACAGTTATTTTCACTTGTGTTTCCTCCTCTTTGGCTCAAGCTGGTTTTCTACTTCTTTTATGCTATCACATCTCAGCTGATTTGACTAAAATCCGACCATTTTTTTGCAAAAAAAGATCGAGAAAACGAGAAAAAGACGACCTCTATTGGTAGAACCCTATGAATGAGTTTTTTACTCTATCTGCAGGGAGCCAGACCAATGGGCCGTCGTCTTTTTTGTTTATCTGATCATCGCTCGTTGTTCATTGATCAATTCCTCATAAAATACTGCATTGACTGCATAAGCGTAGGCGTTTGCCCATAGCATCCCGATCATCAGTGCCAAAAAGCCGAGAATAAACCAGCCAATCAATGATAACTGTAGCCAAATGTATTGACCCAGATGTGGACGCAAGAGCGCAAAGGCCACTTTAATTGACTGAAGAACCCCTAATTCCGGTTGATCATAGCGCAGATAGATTGCTAATTGAATCACACCAGTAACGACTTGTGACAAAAAGAAGAACAAAATGATGGAGAGAAAGGTCCCAATCACAAAAGCGACCGAGCCATTAAACATCGCCACATCAATAGAGATTCCCCGATTAAAATTGAATACCAAGTCCAAATATTGATTGAGTCCTGATAAGACAAACTGCGGCAAGAAAATCGCAAAACTCAAAAGATAATTTAAAAGCGCGCTCACTAAATTTAGTAGCAAAAACGGTACATACAGACGTTTATCAAAGACTAGAAAAATATCCCCCACGTTGATTCCTCTGCCACGAACCAGATAGAGTGCCATGATACTCAACGCTACCGAAAACGCAAAGAAGACAAAATTGTCCAAGATCAGATCGATCCAGCTCCCTGCATTGTTTGCACCAAAAGAAGTCCCAATACTACTAAAAAGCGAGCTGACCACCGCTTGTACCGCAACCGTCGCTAAAATACTTAAGACGAACGTTCCCCAGAATCCGCGCAAGGAGTTTTTGGCGGTCTCTCGAATCATTGTATTTGATCTCATAGACTCACCTTAGTAACTGCGCAATGCTTTAACGGTCTTATCGTCTAAGCGGCGAACCACTTCCGTTACAAGCTTGACTGTATTGAAGTAGTCATCCTCATGAATGACAGAAGTATGAGAATGCAGGTAACGAACTGGCACGGTAATAGCGATCGAAGGGACCCCATCACGAGTCAAATGCATTTGACCAGCATCGGTTCCTCCACCAGTGATCACGGTATATTGGAAAGGAATTTCCATCTCTTCTGCGACATCGATCACAAAATTCAATAATTTCTTGTGAGGAATCATGGAAGCATCGAAAATCAGGACTTGTGGGCCTTTGCCTAACACAGAATCCGCTTCTTTTGGTGTCATTCCAGGTGTGTCCCCAGCGGTACCAGTATCTAGTGCGATCGCGATATCGGGATTCACTAAGTGAGTGCTTGTTCGCGCCCCTCTTAGGCCAACTTCTTCCATCACGTCACTGCCAGCAAACAAGCAGTTGGGATGTCCTTCTGCTGCCAAGGTTTCTAATACCCGCAGTGATACTGCCGTACCAATGCGATTGTCCCATGCTTTGGCTAATAAAAATTTGCTGTCGTTCATCCGTTTGTATTGGATATAAGGGGTGATCATATCGCCCGGACGGATCCCCCAGCCTTTGGCTTCTTCTTCACTTGAAGCGCCGATATCAATGAACATATCTTTGATATCATACGGTTTATTTCGAGTCTCTGGACTCAAGACATGGGGTGGTTTTGAACCGACGACACCGTGGATCAATTTGCCTTCATTGGTTTTGATCTCGACTTGCTGTGCCAGCATCACTTGCCCCCACCAACCACCAAGGGTCTGGAATTCAATAAAGCCTTTTTCTGTGATTTTAGTTACCATAAAGCCGACTTCATCCATATGTCCCGATATAAAAATTTTCGGTCCACCGCCATCACCAACATGTTTGGCAATGACACTTCCTAAACCATCAAAAAAGATATCTTCAGCAAAGTCTTTGGCATATTCTTTAAAGACTTCACGCACTTCCTCCTCATTCCCAGGAACCCCACGTGCAGTCGTTAGGTCTATTAAAAGCTGTTCTTCTTTTTTCTCCATCTTGCTTCCTCCTTTGTCTCATTGATTATGATTATACCATTCTCTTAATCTGGTGCCAGAGGGAAATACAAAAAGATTGGTTAAATGAAAAAACGATCCTCGTTTTGTAGTGATCCTCAAGGTTAGATTTTTTGGTCTAACTTGCAAGGTTCGCTTCAATTCTAAGGATCGTTTTATCAAGAATTCAATCAAGTTTCAATTATTCGCAGACACAGCTTGACGGTAATCAAATAGGCAAATAGATAGACGACTGCTGCAACTGCCGCAAACAAATGAGCGACCCAATACCCAGGACTGTCGATGATTTGGGTGAAGGTATTAATGGCAAAGACGGCGTGCAAGATCGCCAGTAACGTACCTGGCATAAAAATCCAGATGTTTTGCCAGTAAACGAGTTTACGTACTTCTTTTCGGGTGTAACCTAGTTTGGTCAATAATCGGTAATTGTGTTTCTCCCGCTCGGTATTTGAAAATTGCCGAACGATCAAACTGCTGGATGTCGTGATCAAAACGATCACACCTACAAATAATGACACAAACAAAACGATTCCTGCTTGCCGCCGCACGCCGCGCATCGTTGTAAAACGATTCGCTAAGGTCAGTCGATATGCGGTCATCTGGTTATTCTCACTGGTGGAATCTCTGGCAGTCTCTGGATAAAAACGCACGCTTTTTTGGTCATCACTAAACTCATAGGTCAAAGGATGCGTCCACTCAATCGGCAGCTCTTCATCTAGCAGCTGAGTCAAGCTCTCCGTTTGCACCTTATCTGTTTGTAAATAAGCAACGCTATAGGTGAAGCCCTCAACTTGCTGGTACGCATCATCTTGGATGACAAGGACATTCGGCAAAGAATAGCGCAAGGCAGAATCCCCAAAATAATCCTGTTCTGCTTGAATGAGTTTGAACGTATGTTGACTGCCGATTTTTACCTCATCGCGATAGGTGATGAACGAACGAGTCACATCGTATTGACTGTCAAAAAGCACCGCTTGTTTATCGGTACTCAGTTGAATCTCCGGGGCATCGGGAACCAGTTTTCGCAGACGCTGATAATCAGAAAAAGCGACCAGATTCACCATGATATTTTCAATATTTTCGTCTTGCAACTCTCCAAGATAACGGGTTTGAACCGTCATATTGGTCATTTTATAGGGAATCGATTGTTCGGCGATAATCGGTGTATCGGCTTTTTCTAAAAGGTTCCGCAAGGTATCTGCCTGCTCTTCTGACACTTGAAAGGACGTTGGATAAATACGGTTCGTTGCTTGATAGTTTAATGAGATGACCCCCATCGTTCCCCCGATCAGGGAGATTGCGATCGCTGTGATGATCGTCAAAAGCGCATAGCTTTTCCACGTTCTTTGCAAGTAAGCCCGCACGTTATTGTAAGCAATCAGTTTCGCCCCTTTGATAAGACGCTTTTTCGGCTTGCTCAAAAAATATAACAGTGCCGGTAACGAGCAATCAAAAAAGAGATAGGTTGCCGTCACACAGCAAAACAGAATCAGTAAAGGAATCCATAAAATTGCTGAAAAATCTTGTGTATACGTGATATAGTTGGTCCAGGTTTCCCGCAGGGTCAAAGACAAATAGTAGCCGACCCCCAGTAGAATCAGACCTAGACCCCCCATCAATGTACGAAACGGAGTCATTTTCATTTTTTTGATCGGTAAGCGGTACTCAGTCTTGATCAATTCACTCATTGGGGTACGCCAAACAAAAAGGATCACTTGAATACTCAAAATAATCATTGCGGCGATAAAGACAAAGACCGTCGAAAAAATCGATTGCGGTGAATTAAAGAAATGGCTGGTTAAATTCAAGCCCATCGCCCGAATCAAAATCATAGAAAAAAATTTCGAAAAAATAATTCCCATAAAGATGCCGGTCACTAAAGAGAAAAAGTTCAATAGGAACGTTTCCCGCAGCAATAGCCAAGCAAGACGACCTTGTCGCAACCCCAAAAGCTGGTAAACACTGATTTCTTTTTGTCGCTGACTAAGAAAAAAATGATTGGCACTCAGCATAAAAAACAAGACGACAAATGCAACCACACTGCTGCCGAATCCTAAAACCCCTTCGATTCGGATATCTTGCTGGACCCGTTGATTCAGCAGACGATCATTCATTAAAGCGTTAAAGGAATAGAAAATCATCACGGCGGTCATCATACAAATAAAATACACCATATAATTGCGAAACTGCCGCAAAAAACTCCGCCAGCCGATTTTAAACAACATGGCGCGGACCGCCTCCAATCGTTGCCTGCATATCGATGATTTTTTCGAAAAATTCCTGACGCCCGCCTTTTTTGACGACTTCTGCAAAGAAGACACCGTCTCGGATGAATAAAATTCGGTTGCAGTAGCTGGCGGTGAAAGGATCATGCGTGACCATCAAGATCGTTGTTTTTTCTTGTTGATTGATTTGTGCTAAATACCGTAACAATTCTGTCGCCGCTTTTGAATCAAGGGCGCCAGTGGGTTCATCAGCAAAAAGGACCGCCGGACGACTGATGATTGCCCGAGCTGCAGCGACCCGCTGTTTTTGCCCTACAGACAATTCTTCTGGGTAGCGATCTAACAAGTGCTCGATTCCTAACAAATTGGCCGTTTGTTCAATGCGCTCTTGGGTTTCACTTACGGGCAAGCGATCAATGGCAAGGGGAAGCAAGATATTGTCTCTGGCAGTCAACGTCTCTAAAAGATTAAAGTCTTGAAAGATAAAACCGATCTGCTGACGACGAAAATCACTGAGGGCTTTTTCCGACATTCGGGTAATGTCTTTGCCATCGATATAGATCGAGCCTAAGCTAGGTCGCATGATTGAAGACAACAGATTCATCAAGGTCGTTTTCCCAGCGCCGCTGGGTCCCATGACCCCGACAAATTCTCCTTGATCCACTGCAAAAGAAAGGTTATCTAATACTTTGGTTTGATTGAAACGAGTGCCGTAACTTTTGGTCAGATGCTTCACATCAATCATATTTTTCACATAGAACCCTCCTTTAATAAAATTCTCTCCTTATGGTAGCATACTTTTTCATTGAATACTTCTTCTTCAAAACAGAGAAAAAATAAATTTAAAAAAGTTTTTTATTCATTATGTGAAACATGGAACAACCAAATCCTTAATCTTATCAGTTTTCTCAGAAAACACCCCAATGAATATACACCATATATTGTGTATCTGTCTCTTATACACATC
>ENA-OWZT01000324-OWZT01000324.1-human-gut-metagenome-genome-assembly--contig:-NODE-324-length-10990-cov-6.34559_pt1 | contig 10990 bp, 10 predicted proteins | sample MGYA00249265_ERZ652125 | MGnify/ENA primary metagenome ERZ652125 (study PRJEB26925, sample SAMN05827236) | human gut metagenome | biome: ENVO:2100002; feature: ENVO:00000062; material: ENVO:00002003... | reverse complement strand
CCATTTTTCTTCCTCCAATAATAAGCTGCTCATGGTTAAATGAACCGTTTAAGCACCCGCCATGATTTTCGTCAATAGCTCAGGATCAAAGGTCTTTTCCCGCAGCATCGCGATTTCATAGCCATAAGGGGCTTTTTTATTCTTTTTGTCTTCGCCGACATAGGGTGTTTCCAAAATTTTCGGTAACGCTGATAATTGCTCATGATGAACGATCTTATTCAAGGCTTCAAAGCCGATCGTGCCAAAACCAATATTCGCATGTCGGTCTTTGTGGCTGCCCTGTGGATTTTTTGAATCATTGACATGGATGACCTTCAAGCGATCCAACCCGATGATTTTGTCAAACTCGTTTAACACGCCGTCAAAGTCTTCTTTGACATTGTAGCCAGCATCGTTCGTGTGACAAGTATCTAGTGTAACGGATAATTTTTCATTTAAGGTGACACCATCGATAATTGCTGCCAATTCTTCAAAGCTGCGACCAATCTCGGTGCCTTTACCTGCCATTGTTTCTAATGCGATCTGGGCAGTTTGATTTTTTTCAAGGACCTCGTTCAAGCCTTTAATAATCTGCTTGATCCCAGCTTCTGGTCCTGCACCGACATGGGCACCGGGGTGCAATGTGATTTGAGTTGCACCTAAAGCTTGGGCTCGTTGGATTTCTTCTTGTAAGAACGAAACAGCAAAGCCAAAGTTTTCTGGTTTGATGGTATTGCCTAAATTAATGATGTACGGGGCATGGACGACGATATTCGAAATTCCTTTTTCCGTCATAAAATCTTGTCCAGCTGCGATCTGCATCTCTTCGATCGGTTTGCGCCGCGTGTTTTGCGGAGCTCCGGTATAGATCATAAACGTAGTAGCTTGATAGCTAGCTGCCTCTTCTGCTGCTCCTAAAAGCATTTTTTTGCCGCTCATTGAAACGTGTGAACCAATCAACATTTTTCTTTTCCTCCTAAATCTAGTCTTCTCTATTATCGATAAAAGCGCCTTGTAAAGCGATTATTTTGCTCATTGCCGTATTTTTTTATCAAGCGAGTCCAAATAACATCAGAACACCCGTCATTAGCGGCATACTTATCAAAAAGCTAATGGAAGAAACGAACCCCACCGCTTCTTCCTCCATTCCAGCAATCACGGAATTAATGACACCGAATAAAGGAATTGGAGCAAACACTAACAAACAAAGAACTGGCTTTAATAAAACTGGGATTGGTAAAACATAGAAAGCTGCGAACAGCACGAATGCCAGTCCGTACCGCAAGCTTAAAATTTTGATCACTGTTTGGGTGGTGTGCTTCGGTAAGCGGAAATCCAAAAATAAGCCAATCATAAACATGGACAAAAACGTATTTGCGATCCCGATTGGTTGGACAAGCGCCAATGCCGCTTCGGGAATCCTCCAATCCGCACTGCGGATAATCAGCATCACTAGATAAATAGTAAACGTTGGCGAACGCAGGAGATTCAAAAAGATTTTCCCTGGTTCAAACGTCGTCCGCTTTCCAATCAAGAATTCGATGAAAATCGTCGTTCCCCCTGCCAACATGATACTGTTCCCCATATCAAACAGCGAAATCAGCGGAATCCCTAAAGGATAAAAGCTTTGGGCAAAAGGAATCGCAAAATTGCCGATATTAAAGCCTGACCCGCAGTACATCGCAAACTGCTGCAGCGTGCTCGATTCTTTTTTGGTCAAGAAAAATGCGAAGAGGATCTGGACGATCGTAATGATCAACGCGATCACAATCAAACTAAGCGCACTGACTTGTACTTGCATTGAAGCTAAATTCAAAATGATTGCTGCCGGTAACGTCACATTCAAAATAATTTTGGATAAGATCGAGCCATCCGCTTTTGAAAGGACATTTAGCCGCTTAAGAAAATACCCTAAGAAGATCATGGCAAATAAACCGGCGGCATTCAACACTATATTTCCCATTCCAACAAAAACCCTTCCTCTACAAAAATTTGAAAAAAGCGAACCAACAAGGCGGTTCGCTTTTTGTGATTAAAATGTTAATAAGAAATATTTTTTCTTGCCACGACGAATCACGACGTATTTTCCACCGATCCGATCACTTGCTTGGAGCTCGTACGTTAGGTCTTGGACGCGTTCCCCATTAATGTAGATGGCACCATTTTGAACGTCTTCTCTTGCTTGACGTTTTGATGGTTCGATTTTAGCAGTCGTCAACACTTCAACGATGTTCAAAGAATCATCCGTTGTTACCTGATGACTAGGAACCCCTTTGAAGCCTTGTTCGATCTCTTCAGCGTTCAATTCTTTGATATTGCCACTGAATAAACTTGCTGAGATGCGTACGGCTTGTTCATAGGCCTCTGCCCCATGAACCAAAGTAGTGACTTCTTTTGCCAAAGCTTTTTGTGCTGCTCGAGATTCTGGTGCAGCGTTAAATTCTGCTTCGATCGCAGCGATTTCTTCTAATGATAAGAAGGTGAAATATTTCAAGAATTTGACTGCATCACGATCATCCGTATTGATCCAGAATTGGTAGAACTCGTAAGGCGTCGTTTTCTTGGCATCTAGCCAAACCGCATTGCCTTCTGTTTTCCCAAATTTCGTTCCATCTGCTTTTGTAATCAATGGCATAGTCAAACCAAACCCTTGGACTTCACGCTCACGACGTAACAATTCGATCCCAGAGGTGATATTGCCCCATTGATCGCTACCGCCTAATTGCAACAAGCAACCGTGGTTGTCGTAAAGATTCAAAAAGTCATAGGCTTGTAATAACTGGTATGCAAATTCCGTGTAGGAGATCCCAGTTTCGATCCGACGTTTGACACTTTCTTTGCTCATCATGTAATTGATGGTAAAGTTTTTCCCAGTGTCACGCAAGAAATCAATCAGTTTCAATTCCCCTAGCCACTCATAGTTATTGGCAATGATGGCAGGATTTTCTTGGTCATCAAAATCAATGAAGCGAGATAATTGGCTCTTGATACTTTGTGACCATTCTAAAACGGTATCTAGTGTGTTTAATTGACGTTCTTGATCTTTAAAGGATGGGTCACCGATCATTCCTGTACCGCCGCCTACTAATGCGATCGGCACATGTCCGTTTTGTTGGAAACGGCGCAACATCAAAATAGGCAATAAATGACCAATATGCAGGCTATCTGCGGTAGGATCAAAGCCGATATATAGTTTCACAGACTCTTCATTTAATTGTTTGGTCAAGGCTGCTTCGTCTGTGGTCTGATGAACTAATCCGCGTTGCTTTAGCTCTTCAAAAAAGTCTGTACTCATTCTTTCTCCTCCTAATAATTGCTTCATTGTTCATCTTAACTGAAAAAGAGGTCAATGAAAAGTCTTTCTCTCAAAGTCCTTTACCAAAAAAGAAACTTTTAGGCAAATCCGTTCATTTTCCTTTATTATCGCTGGTTCAATACAAACACCAACTGGCATTTTCTCCCACACTTCTTTCGATAACAGATAGGGTGCTACCCAAGCGCCTTGTTTTTTGCTATAATTACACGGAATCTATTCTAATTTATTGAGGTGACTCTTTTTGTCCCAGAAAACGAAAAATCAAAAGAATACAGAAAACAAAAATAGAGGCTGGTTCTATTTCAACATCAGTCTTAGGGTTTTACATGCCTTGTTCTTAGTTGCTATTTCTTTGCTGGTTCTAGGCGGTTCTTTAGCCTTAGGGATCGGTGCCGGCTACTTTGCTTTTCTTGTGGAAGATACCGCAGCTCCTTCTAAAGATGAGTTACAAAAAGAATTGACCGACATCACAGAGACTTCTCAACTCGCATACGCTGATGGCAGCAAAATCGCAACGATTCGCTCGGATCTAATGCGAACGTCGGTTAATTCCGATCAAATCTCAGAGTATTTAAAAAAAGCGATCATCGCAACAGAGGACGAATATTTTAATATTCATAATGGGGTCGTACCAAAAGCAGTCGTGCGAGCATTATTATCAGAAGCGACAGGCTTTGGCGGTAGCGGGGGTTCCACTTTGACCCAGCAGCTGGTAAAACAACAAATCCTTTCCAGTGAAACGACCTTTAAACGCAAAGCCAATGAGATTTTATTAGCCATGGAAGTGGAGAAATTTTTCGATAAAGATGAGATCGTCACTATGTATTTAAACATCTCCCCTTTTGGTCGAAACAATAAAGGGCAAAATATCGCAGGTGTACAAGAAGCGGCGCAAGGAATTTTTGGTGTCAACGCAGCTGACCTGTCTTTACCGCAAGCCGCCTTTATTGCGGGTCTGCCACAAAGCCCGATCGTCTACAGCCCTTATACAAATACGGGTGAGATCAAGGAAAACTTGACCGCTGGCTTAGAACGGAAAGACTTCGTGCTCTTCAGTATGTATCGTAACCACGATATCACGAAAGAAGAATACGAAGAGGCGCTTAATTATGACTTGAAGCAAGACTTCAAAAAACAAGAAGCCATTGAACAAACGGATCAAAGCTTCCTTTATTACACTGTGTTAAATGAAGCAAAAGACATTATTGCCAAACAGCTGGCAGATGAAGATGATGTCAGTGACGAAGAATACGCCAAAGAGGAAACCTATCAAAAATACTTCGAATTGGCGCAGCAAAAACTTGTTAATGGCGGCTATACCGTCACATCAACGATCGATAAAGATATTTATAATGCGATGCAAGATGCCGTCGACAAATACGGCTATATGCTAGATAACTGGGGTGACTCCACCATCGAAGTCGGCAATGTCATGATGGACAACGCCACTGGGAAAGTACTAGGCTTTATTGGCGGTCGTAACTATGCTGACAATCAATTCAACCATGCCTTTGATGCCAAACGCCAAGCAGGTTCAAGTATCAAACCCATGCTGGTTTACGGACCGGCGATCGAAAGTGGCTTAATGGGCTCTGAATCGATGGTTTCTGACTATGCCGCAAAATGGCGGACAGGAGAAAACGCCGGTGAGCCGATCGTCAATGCCACAAACCGTGGAACCAATACCTTCATGTCGATTCGTGAATCATTGGAGGTTTCCAGTAATATCGCAGCGACAAATATTTTCCAAGATCTTTGGGAAAAAGAAGGCGATCATTTTTATGCCTACACAAATTATTTAAGCAAAATGGGCTATCCCGAAGATAATAGCTGGGCGTATGAATCAGCACCATTGGGGGTTACAGATGTCACAGTCTTGAATCAAACGAATGGCTTCCAAACATTTGCCAATAATGGTGTTTATCAGCAAGGCTACATCATCGAATCAATCAAAGACAATGAAGGCGAAGTGCTTTACCAGCATGAAGCCAAACCTGTCCAAGTCTTTTCAGAAGCGACGGCTTCCATCATGACCGACATGATGCGCAGTGTCATTGATGAGCAAAAAACCAGTTCCTTTAAATCGGTTATCAGCGGATTGGATTGGAACCTCGGAAATGCCGATTGGGTCGGAAAAACTGGTTCCACCAACAACTGGTCGGACTCTTGGCTAGTCGTCTCCACCCCATCGATCACCATCAGCAGCTGGTCAGGTCGAGATGACAATAAAGGGACCGATAGCGCTGCAGGAACTCGGACAGCCAACTATATGGCTTACTTGATCAATCGTATTTATCAAACAAACCAAGAAGTCTTTGGTGTGAATCAGAAGTTTGAACTTTCTAGTGATGTCAAAAAAGCTCAAGTTTCCAAGTTTACTGGTACCCAACCAGGAGGAACCGTGCGAGTCGATAATCGAACCTATACCAATCCAAGCAGTACCGTTACTTCGTATTGGGCCACTGGCGGACCAGATACGGTCGATTTCAAATTTGGACTCGGTGGTTCAGATACAAACTATGCTGACTATTGGAAAAAAGCATCTTCTAGCCGTTCAACCAATCGTTCGTCGAATACATCATCGAATAACGGATCCAACAATGTTACACCTACGGCAAATGATGAAGATGACGATGAGGAACAGCAAGACAATAATCAACAAAATACCAACAATAATGATGACTGATCAGCCTTGTGCTGATCAGTTTTTTTATGCAAAAAAAAAGTGTGAGGAGAAAATCCATAGATTTTCTCCTCACACGAACGATCGTTGAAGCAAAAAGTGGAACAACAAGGCGTTGTTCCACTGATCGTTTGATCAAATCGCTGCTTATTTCGTAGAACTTTTTTCTGAAATACCGTAAGGCAAGACGATCGTTTTTTGTTCTACATCTTCTTTGTTCATCATTTTTGTCAATAGACGCATCGCAACGGCACCCATATCATACAATGGTTGCGTCACACTTGATAAGCGTGGACGAGCGGCTTCAGCCAATAATGAATTGTTGCTGGTGATGATCTCGAAATCTTCAGGAACTTTAACACCTTTGTCTAACAAACCATCTAAGACGCCGATGGCTAACTCATCGTCTGTGACATAAGCTGCTGTCGCACCACTGTTGATGATGCGATCAACTAAGGCTAAGCCTTCTTTAAAGCTGTATGGTGATTCAAAGATCAACCCTTCAGAATATTCAAGGTTGTTTTCTTTCAAGGCTTCTTTATAGCCTTTCAAGCGGTTTTGGCCATTGATTGGATCGATCAAAGCACCGCTGACAAAAGCGATTTTTTGATTGTTTTTCGCCAATAATGAAACAGCATCTTTGGCAGCTGCTGTGTAATCGATATTGACACTTCCTACTTGTTCATCAGGATCGATCGAACCAGCTAAAACGACTGGTGTTTTTGAGCGAGAGAATTCTCCGCGAATCTCATCCGTGATGCGATGACCCATGAAGATAACGCCGTCCACTTGTTTTGCTAACAAGTTGTTCAAAACGTTGACTTCTTTCATCGTATCGCCATCAGAGTTGGCTAAGATGATATTGTATTTATACATGGTCGCTACATCATCGATCCCACGAGCAAGTGATGAGAAGAACATATTGCTGACATCAGGAATGATGACACCAACAGTCGTGGTCTTTTTACTTGCTAACCCTCGAGCAACTGCGTTTGGACGATAATCCAAGCGGTCGATCACTTCCAGCACTTTCTTACGAGTTGCTGGTTTTACATTTGGATTTCCGTTGACTACCCGTGAAACAGTTGCCATCGATACATTCGCTTCCCGTGCAACATCATAAATCGTAATTGTTTGTTTTTCCATGATATATCTCCCTTATTCTATTTTCAGAAAATCTTATTTACATTTCTTTGTTAGGATAGCAAATTTTTTCCGTATTTGCAACCGTTTTAATTTTGTTTTCATGAAAACTTAGCAATTTCCTACTTTCCCCGCCCCTATTCTCTTCGAAAGCATGATAAAATAGAAAAAGAATACTTGAAAGAAGGTTTTTTCAAATGAATGATAAAAAAATCAATGAGTTAAATGGCTGGTTGAAAACCAATGGCGCAGATGTTGCCTATATTTCTAATCCAGCAACGATCGCTTATTTTTCAGGTTTTAAAAGTGAACCTCATGAACGGGTCCTTGCTTTGTTTGTCGCACCTGGAAAAGATCCCTTTCTTTTCACACCAGCTCTGGAAGTAGAAGAAGCAAAAAATAGCGGCTGGCCTTTTGACATTATCGGTTATCTCGATAGCGAAGACCCTTGGGCGAAAATCTGTCAGGAATTGACCTCTCGTTACCAAGTTTCTTCCTTGGCACTAGAAAAAAATGACCTTTCCGTCGAGCGCTATGAAGCATTAAAACGGTTTTTGCCACAGACCGATTTTTCTTTAGATGTGACTCCGGTCATTCAAAAAATGCAGTTAACTAAAACGGCTGCTGAGATCGACACCTTGCTAGAAGCTGGCAACTGGGCAGATGTTGCTTTTGAGATTGGGTTTGCTGCCATCAAAGAAGGCGTCAGCGAAATGGCAATCGTGGCAGAAATTGAGTACGAGTTGAAAAAACGTGGGGTTTCCCATATGTCCTTCGATACGACCGTATTAGCTGGTGCCAATGCAGCAAGTCCTCATGGCGTACCTGGTGACCGCAAAGTGACTGCCAATGAACTCGTCTTGTTTGACCTAGGGGTCGTTTGGAAAGAATACTGCAGTGATGCAACCAGAACGGTTGCCTATAAAGAACCGACTGCCTTACAAAGAAAAATTTATGACATCGTTCTTGAAGCTGAACTAGCAGCGCAAGCAGCGGTCAAACCTGGGATTACCGCTGGAGAATTAGACAAGATTGCTCGTGATGTGATTACTGGCTACGGCTACGGCGACTACTTTAACCATCGTCTAGGTCACGGCATCGGGACCACGGTTCATGAGTTCCCCTCTTTGATCACTGGCAATGATTTAGTGATTGAAGAAGGCATGTGCTTCTCTATCGAACCGGGCATTTATTTACCAGATCAGGTCGGTGTCCGCATTGAAGACTGTGTGTATGTCACAGCAGATGGCTGTGTACCTTTTACCAAAACAGCAAAAGAATTGTTGGTTTTATCTTGATTTTCTAATAAAACGGCACAACATGTTGGAATTACATGAAAAGGAGTGTTCTTATGAGTAAAAAAGTGTTGGTTTTAGGCGGCACGCGTTTTTTCGGTAAATATTTGGTCCAATCACTAATTGATCAAGGATTGGACGTGACGATCGCTACCCGAGGGAACACAAAAGATTCCTTTGGCGATCAAGTCAACAGAATCATCTTCGATCGTATGGAGGAAGAAAGTATCAAAACGGCATTAACAAAAGAAACCTATGATGTCATTTACGACAATATTGCTTATACTTCCAACGACATTGAGATTCTACTGCGTCATGTCACACCGAAGCGCTACATCGTTACTAGCTCAATGTCTGCGTATCATGAATTACACTTCGATTTGAGTGAAGCGGATTTTGACCCTGCTAAAGAACCCTTCAGACTGGTCAGCTCTGAGGAGGTCGATTATGCACAAGGCAAGCGAACCGTGGAAGAGATCCTGACCCAAAAATACAGTCAGATCCCATCCGTTTTTGTCCGCTTTCCTTATGTGATCGGTGCAGATGATTACACAAAACGTTTTACCTTTTACATTGACCATCTGATAAAGCAAAAGCCAATGGCTGTCGATAATCTAACGCATCAAATGGGCTTTGTGGATGCCCAAGAGGCTGGTGAATTTTTAGCGTTTCTAGGTACTAGCTCATTCACAGGACCCATCAATGGTGCGTCAAAAGGTACGATTTCTTTAGAAGAAGTGCTGCAATACGTATCGAAAAAAACCGGTCTTTCCCCGCTCTTTTCAGAAACAGGCGATCAAGGCTCTTACAATGGTACACCTGCTTATTCGATCAATGTGGAGCTCGCTGAGGAAATTGGTTTTTCATTCAGTCACCTGCAGGATTGGATCTACCAACTTTGCGATTGGGATATCGCCCAAGCATCAAACGAATAACTACTGAAATCACAAAAAAACGTTCGCCGATTTAATTGGCGAACGTTTTTATCTTTTAAAGCAATCAAGTTTTATCCTTACTTATGCTTCTGGGTTGTTTTTTTCTAATGTGTCTTTTAATTCTTCTTTGGCATCTTCCAAGTCAGCTTTAGCTTCTTTTGTTTCTGCTTTCGCTGTTTTTTTGGCATCATCCGCTGCTTTTCCAGCTTCTTTTTTCAAATCAGCTGCGGCTGCTTGACCGTCTTTTTTGGCTTCTTCAACTACAGGTTTTGCTTCTTGTGCCCCTTCTTTGACGGTTTGTTTCATATCCGCTGCAGAAGATTTTGCATCAATAATGATATCTTGGACTGTATCATCTGCATCTTCTTTGGCATCTTTCGCTGTTTCTTTCACATCGCTCGCTGATTTTTTGAAGCGTTCTGATAGATCACCTGCTTGTTTCTTTAACTCTTCAACGGTTTCTTCGGATGAACCAGCTGCTGTTTCTTTTAAGTCATCGACTTTCGCTGTTAAAGAACCGGTAAAGTCAGATGCTTGCTCGCTTAGTTTTGCCGCTTTATCTTTAGCAATATCGACAAGATCCGTACTTCTTTCTTTGGCTAAATCACCATAATCAGATGCTTTATCTAATAAATCGTCTGCTTGTTTTGCTAATTTATTTCTTAATGTTTTACCCGATTCTGGCGCCAACAAAAGTGCTGCTGCTGCTGCCGCTGTTCCTCCGATGATTGCTCCTAATAAAAATCCGCCTTTTTTACTCATTGAAAGTCCTCCTTTTATTTTTGGTTATTTTTGTCTTTGAAAAATTTCATGGCTGTTTGACCGACTTTTCCAGCTACCGTTGCTTTGGCAGTGGTCCGGCCAAGACTACCCACGCGCGTAATTAAATTTTTTCCAGAAACATTTAGTTCTGAAACACTGGTACTTAGATCTGCAACTGCTGTGAACAAAGGATCGATGGTTGCGACTTTTCCGTTCACATCTTGTAAAAGCTCATTCGTTTTTACCAATAGACCTTCAACCTCTTTTGAGAGAATATCAACGTCTTTGGTAATGACACGGATGGTTGTGTTTGCTTCTTCGACCGTTTTGTCTACTTTGGTCATTGTCTTGCTGACTTGCATCAACAAACGAACGACGAAAATGACCAATACGACAAATGCAATCGCAGCAATCAATGCAGCTAGTTCTCCTCCTGACATAGAATGGCTCCTTTCCCCATTTACTTATATTAAGAATAGCATTTCACTGCACTTTCTACAAATAAAAGACTGCATTTTTAAGAAAATTATCCGCTTTCAACGAGAAATAATAAAAAAACAAAGCAATTTCATCAGAAATCGCCTTGTTTAGGAGTTTTTGTTATTTTTTTGACGCTTTCGGTGCTTCTTTGACTTCTTTTTGAGCCGGAGCTAGTTCTTTTCCTAACTCGATCAAATACTCTTTCAAGCTGTCTTTGACTTCAGCGTGCACTAGACCATACTCGATACTTGTTTTTAAGAAACCGAATTTGTCTCCAACATCGTAACGCTTGCCGGTAAATTGATGAGCAAACACGCGTTGGGTTTTATTTAATGTGTCGATGGCATCCGTCAATTGGATCTCGCCACCAGCACCTGGTTCTTGATTGGCTCAAATC
>ENA-OWZT01000317-OWZT01000317.1-human-gut-metagenome-genome-assembly--contig:-NODE-317-length-11744-cov-7.42305_pt1 | contig 11744 bp, 11 predicted proteins | sample MGYA00249265_ERZ652125 | MGnify/ENA primary metagenome ERZ652125 (study PRJEB26925, sample SAMN05827236) | human gut metagenome | biome: ENVO:2100002; feature: ENVO:00000062; material: ENVO:00002003... | reverse complement strand
CTTAGTCACAATGACCGACGGAAAAATACGTCTTAAGTTTGATTATATTTATCGCTTGTTTTTTTATACTGAAGGTAGATAGAAAAAACGGAGGACAATCACTTGAAGAAAGCAATTAGTATGATCCTGCTCGTGTTAACGATCGGGACCGTCACATTGGTTACATGGTCTTATTTTACGAAAGATGATTCCAGCGAACTGGTTCAGCTGGTGGATCGTTTCAATCCTTTCGTACCGGAGAAAAAGGTTTATGTCAAAACTTCCGATGAGTATGGCGTGCCGCAAGAGCATGATTCCTACGAATATACGCAAGAAGGAATCAATGAAGATGGACAAAAAATAAAAATCACGTTTTGGGCACCACAAAAATTAAAAGAAAATGCCTACCTAGAGCTTGATGCAAAGGGCAAACATGTGGAGTCGTATCAAGAGGTGACCGAGCAGGATCTCCCTGACACTATCAAAGAAGAGTTGGTTACGACCCATTGATCATAGAGCCTGCTTGAAAAAACGGACAGAAAGTCATTTCCCACAAGTCGGGAGATGGCTTTTTTTAGTGCCTTCGCCTAAAGAAAAGCTCGCCAAGATTTGATTTAGGTGAAAAAGATTAGAGGATGATAGAATTTTCAGAAAAAATAGATAATTTTTTCAATTCTTAGTTGCAATAGCAGAAGTGTCTGGTATTCTCTATGAGGTAGTTAAAAAAAAACATTCATATAATTAAAAATAGCAACAGTGAGAGAATCACCTTTTATGAAGGATCAACGGTTTTCAAGGAGGAACCTATGACAGAAAAAAATCAATTAAAAAAGCAGATGAAAACCAGACATATCACTATGTTGGCACTAGGTGGCGCCATCGGTGCTGGCCTATTCAAGGGCAGCGGTGAAGCGATCCAGTTAGCGGGGCCTGCGGTCTTGCTGGCGTTTATTTTTTGCGGGCTGATCTTATTTGTCGTTATGACAGGACTGGGACAGTTGGTCTTATCTGACCAAAAACAACATGGCCTTTCGGGCTTAGTCCAGCCATATCTCGGCGTGCATACAGCGGATTTCATCGACTGGATCTACTGGTCGATGTGGATGATTAACATCATCGCCGAAGCAGTTGCTGCCGCAAGCTTTTTGCAGTTGTGGTTTCCCAATATTCCAGCTTGGATCTTTGTTTTGATTTTGGCACTACTCACGACCATCATCAATTTGTTTTCGGTTCGCTTGTTTGCGGAAACGGAATACTGGCTTTCCTGGGCCAAAATCAGTGTGGTGATCGCGTTGATCTTGGTGGGTCTCTATCTGGTTGCCACGCAAGTCTTTGACCTGGGCTTTTTACCGACGATGAGACAAATGACAGACTATGGTGGTTTTGCCCCCCATGGCATCAAAGGGTTTATCAATTCTTTACTGGTTGTGATCTATTCGTACGGCGGTTCTGAGTTAGTAGCCATCACGATCAGTGAAGCAGAAAATCCCAAAAAAGCGATCCCTCAAGCAATCAAAGGAGTAATGACTCGGATTGCCGCTTTTTACATCATTCCCTTGTTTCTTTTACTGATCATTTATCCGTGGAATCAATTAGCCGATCCAAATGTCAGTCCTTTTGTGATGGTGTTTCAAAAAATCCATGTCCCATTTGCCTCCGACATCGTCAATTTAGTGATTATTTTGGCTTTGTTTTCGTCAATCAATTCTGGGGTCTATGCTTCTTCAAGAACGTTGTTTTTCCGATTAAGCAACAATGGCCAGAAAAAAAGCCGCTTTACGATGCTGAATAAAAACAGCGTGCCCCAACGAGCGATCATGTTTTGCAGCGGTACTTTATATCTTGGGGTCGTTCTTTCTTACTTTTTAGGCGACAAACTCTTCAATTATCTAGCAGGCTCCCTGTCTTATACTGTATTGCTGATCTGGTTGTTGATCAGTGCGGCGGCGTTTGTTTTGGTACGCAAGCAGAAGAAAATGGGCTATACGATTTTCTTGAGTGGGGCGATCCTTGCACTGATTTTGCTGTTTGTCGGTATTTTGATCACTAACCCATTGGCGGTCACTGGCTTCACCGCACTATTGTATACGATCATTTTTCTTAGTTTTTATTGGAACCATCGAAAAATAGGAGAAGCCAGTGAAAAAAGTTGAAGAAACGTCCCTTAAGACATAAACTGATGGGGAAGGAACCCCGCGTTCGGTTGTTTCTTCGGTTCTCAGGAATGTGACGATAAAATAAAGTGTAGGAGAAAACGAAAATGGTTAATTTTTGGACATTGATTTTCGGCACCCTCAGCTGGGTCGTGGTGGAAAGTCTGCTTTACAATCCGATGCATAAGTGGGGCAAGTTTTGGGCGAAAGAATCAGGAATGGCAGAGAAGATGGCTGATCAGCAGATGACGACTGGTGACATGCTCTTTACCTTTGGCGGCACGATCGTTGGTGGGATCCTCTTATCAGCAGCGACCTATCAAGTCGTCTATTGGTTTGCAACCTTCGATCATGATGGTTGGCTGATGACCTCCTTGCAAGTCGCTTGCTTATTGTGGTTAGGGGTGTATGGGGTCGCCACCTTCGTGATGGCTGTTTACTCGGGACAGTCCCGCAAATTAGTCGGGTTGCACCTTGTAAATGGGTTTTTAGGAGTGATCGTTTTAGGGCTTGTTGTCGGCTTGATTGGACAGTAGGCAACGATCATACTACGGAACGGACGTTCAACGACAGCAACTGAAGCAAGCAATCCTAATAAATGTAAAAAACCAATCTTTTTAATAAGGTTGGTTTTTTTTGTGTGTAAAATTAACGTAACTACAAAAAACAGCTATATAAACAAATAGTTTATGCTATACTGAAAGCAACTGAATCGAATAGGATAAAACAAACCACGCGGAAAATCATCAAAGAAACAAAATTAGGGGCAACGAGGAGGAAAAAATGAAAACGAAAAACAAGCTAGGTAGAGGAATATTTGCTGCCGTTTGTTTCGCGACACTATTTTTCTTGACAAGCTGCAGTAGCTCAGGGGTTGACTCTGCAGCTGCGAATCAAGTATTGACCAATAGCAACAGTCATCAACAATATGCTTTGTATCTATTTGAAGATGGAAGGATCACTGTCAATAAAACGTTGACTTTTTTTACCGATCCGAATCAGTCACCTGCGGATATCGCGGAGAAACAAGAAGAGCAATTAGCGCAGATCAACGAACATCTGCAAGCAGAGTTCCCCAAAAGTAAAGAATTGACTGCGGCAGACATCGGTCCTATGCACACCTTTGAAGTGACAAATGCCCAAGTGATCATTGATCAAGAGAAAAGGGAAGTGCGCATGACTGGCGATGATTTTGAGAAAGTATTCAAAATGGCGGACAACAATGACAAGCGTCTGATCGATGACGAACAAAACGAGTACGAGTTTTCGTATGAGGAAAACTAGCAAGTGACAAAAAAGCAGCTGCCTCCGACGAGACAACCGCTTCAGACTTTAGACAAACCTTAGACAAAAATGAGGTTTGTCTTTTTTCGTTGCAAAATATTAGTGACTATTACGGAAAACATTTTGCACAAGGAGTAAGTCCGCGGCTTTGCGCTTCTGCTAAAGTTGCAGGCGTGTAGGTACCGTTGCCGCATTTTCTCGTATGGTACTTGGAACCGGTTGGTGTAACAAGGACCGACGTTTGGGATTGATTGCTGGCAGCGGCTGGCTGGCTTAGTTCTGGCACAGCTGCCGCTGCTTGTCGTTCTTCCTCCGCTTTGGCTTGGGCGGCTGCTTGTTCGTTGGCAGTGATCGTTTGCGCCACTGTTTTCGTTCGAGCAGCTAATTCCTCATCAGGGGTCTTGAGACGAGCGACAGCATCTTCTGCACGAGCAAGGGTATCTTTTGTCGGCTCCGCCTCTGCCGCTTCCACCGCTTGGACAGCTTCTGCGACGAGGGCTTCTGCTTCTTTCTCAGAAATCTTAGTTTCTACAGTGGATAACCGACTTTCAAACGTTTCTTTGTTTAAAACCGCTTGTGCGACCAATTCTTTTGCCTGGTCGAAATCACTGCGCTCAAGGGAAGCTTCAGCAGTATCGAGGGCTTTGCCGATGGCAAGATGCTCTTCAACTACCGCGAGCCGGGTAGCGAAATCTTCGTAGGTTTTACTCAAAGCATGAATCAGCGTCACGGCTTCGTCGTAATTCTTTTGGTTTGGCTGGGTTTCGGCAAGCGCCAGTGCCGTCTCGGCTTTTTCCAATGCTGCTTGTTCTTGTTTTTCAGCTTGCAAACTCGCTAGAAATGCGCGAGAAGGTTTGACGGTGACGACTTCTTCTTTGGTGCTTCCACCCATTGAGGCTTGGAGAGTAAATTCCTGTTCCTCTTCATCTTCAAGTTGCACGGTGTAAGAAAATGTTTCGTCCGCCAGCGAAACCTCCACCCCGTTGATCGTCAGTTGCGCTTCTGGGTTGGTTTGACCCGTAATCGCCGCTTCCCCTTGTTCGTTGGTAACCAGTTCTGCTTCATCTACGTGAAGCTCCGGTGTTGTTGCAGGAGTCATTAGTGCTCCGCCAATCAATAAGAGAAAACCACCCATAAAAATAACGATTTTGTTGCGAAGCGGCTTTTTCTTGATCAAACTAAGAACAAAAAAGATTCCGCTTACAACCATTGTCAAAAAACCAATAACAAAAATAAATATCCCCATAACTTTTTCCATTTCCTTTCTTGTGAATAGTTTAATTATAACATTTTTCCTAACTTATCCGCCATTAATAACTGGGATCAATAGTGATGAGAGTAGTAGGGAGGACTAATCGTCAATCAATATTTATTTTTTTATCAATAATAAATAGATTTACCTTATTTTTTGTTATAAAATGATACATAAAGAACTATTTTGTGTTTGGGTTGCCTTTTCCAAAAAGGCACTTGATACCAATACACTTGTTTGCTTTATCACTAGAAACAGATGCTTGAACCAAAAGGATTGAAACGAGCAAACATCTGCAAATCAGCAGTTTCCTTTTGTTCCTTCCCCCAAATAACACCATAAAAAAGAGATTCCCCCTCACTTGCAACCAAGCCATTTCATTGATAAGAAAATCAGTATGCGCAAAAGGAGAAGCAATGAAAATCACACAAATCCAATGTCCCAGCTGCTTGGGTCAGTTAAGCGTTGACTGGGAGACAGGAAAAGCAGTCTGCCAGTATTGCTTAACTAAGTCAGTCCTGCATTCGCCGCCAAAACAAACGCAAGAAGCTTCGAATGAACAGGTTCCCGTAGTTTTTCAAGAAGTCAAAGAAGGGTTTTATTCGTTTACCTTTAATGAAGACGAGGTAGCAATTGCCTTAAAGAAATGGCTGATCCAACAGGAATCAGTTCCTGAGGACATTGTCGTTCATCTTGAAGTCAGCGAGGTAAAACGATATTTTATTCCGATTTATGAATTTCAGGTGACCTATACGATGCACTGGGAGGGGGCCTTTGGCTACGATACCCATTCCATTGCTTGGGACGGCTCGCATACGACCACGTGGGAAAAGAAGCGAGGCGACCATCCAGATGAGACGGTCATACTCTATCAATGCGGCAGTTCGGAGGTGATCGAGCAAGAAATTCCTCAGAGCTTCGAGGTCAATGATGAAATGAAAAGAAAACCGCACTTTAGTACCGATCAAAAGGAATTTCAACAGCTAGTCTCAGCACATGCTATTCATGCTTTTCCCTTTGATATTGAGCAAGAGCAGGCGCTCTTTGGTTCTGAAAAACAAGCGGAATTGAGAGCCCATGCGAATGCGGTGATCCAGAAGAAAGAATCTGCCGATCATCTAAAAGAGCTGCACCTAGATCTTTCCCTGATCAGCTGTGCTACAGAAAAGCTCTACTTTCCCCTGTATATGGGCACCTTCAAGTACCAAGAGCAATCCTTTGAATTTGCGATCGACGGCAAAGATCCTGACCGAATGAAGCTGCCGATTATCCCACAGTGCCAAGAAACCTTACAAACGGTTGCGAATTTTTCAAAAGCTCGTAAGGTTTTTGGCTGGTCCGCCGTACTATTTTTTACGTTAGGTGTGATCCTGATGATCTTGGCGCTATTCATTTCTGAATGGATCCCTCTAGGAAGAGTATTTAGGGCTGTCATAGGGGGGATTGTCATGAGTTCTCTGCCAACTGCAATCTATTGGGTAGTATCGGGGATATTGTTGCACTTTCTAAAAGAACAGTACCTCAAAACAGTCCAAAAATTTAGAGATGAGCTCCAAAGAGAATTATTAGGTAAGAAAACGGTTGGGACCGCTTTGTTAGCAAACTACGAGAAGTGTGGAAAGAAGCTTGCAAGAATGAGGAAATTTTATGAATGGCTCGATACGATCGCTTATGTGGTCGTGGTCGTTACCCTTATTTGGAACATTCTTCGGTTTCTTTGATAAACCATCTTGTTGAAAAGAAAAAACGATTCATAAAAAGGAGAAAAAATGAAAATCACCCAAATCCAATGCCCCAGCTGCTTGGGGCGTCTAGAAGTTGATTGGGACTCAGGAAAAGCAGTCTGTCAGTATTGTTTGAACGAGTTGCTGATCAAACCGGAACAAATAAACCAGGAACAAACAAAACAAGTCGTCTCGCTTAAAGAGTTGCCACGCATTCAAGGGACCGTCAAAGAAGGATTTTATCCGTTTGCTTATGATGAAAAGGCATGTGAAGAGGCGTTGAAAAATCAACTAGCATGGCAAGAGACCATCTCGGAAAGTATCTTTTTTGAGCTAGAGATGGTTCATCTAAAACGTGTGTTTATCCCGATGTATTATTTTCAAATTGCTTATGATGCGCAAGTGAGAGGGAGCTATGTCCACGAGGAACAGCAGAGGGGGAGTGGGCGCATTACTGCCGACATTTCTTTACATAACAGCGGGAACACAACGGTTTTCAATGAATATTTCCCTACGGATACCCAAAAAGAAGCGGATTACAGTATCAATGGCAAGCTGCCGCTGCATCTTCAAAAAGGAGCCGCCTATTGCACGGATATGCAGCAGTTTTCGGCACTTAGCCAAGACGCTCAGGTGCTGCCCTTTGATATTTCCAGAGAAGCGGCACTCTCGGATACCCATCTATTGGAAGTCTTTGAAGCAAAAGCCAAAGACCATTTGGTGGGAACAGATGTTGCCAATGAGGTTCAACTGACTCTTTTTCCGAAACAATGTGATACGGAAAAACTGTATTTTCCTTATTACATTGGCGAATTCAAGTATGGAAACCAAACCTATTCTTTCGTGGCTGATGGCACCGATGCTGAACGCCTTTTTCCAACCCAGCTCCCTGAATGTGAACAGCTGGTGCAAGTGAAGAAAAGTTTTTCGAAGACCAGTAGTGTCCTTTGGCAATTCTGCTATACCTTCTTTTTTGTCGGATTATTTTCTGGAATTGCTTCGAGTTTTCTATTTGATGGCTTTTTATTACCGGCTGTTGCCTTTAGTCTGCTCGCTTCAGCGGTCATTTTGCTGCTTGCTTGTCTTGCGACTTGGTACTTCTTGCTCGTACCAGAGGTCAAGTTTTTCTCAGAGTACGGCAAATTCAAAGCAGAACTTTCCCAGGCATTGAGTCAGTCGGATGCATCAACGGCTGCAGCGAAGAAAGCTTTTGAGACGCGGAGGAAGAAACTCGCCCGACAGACAGTATTTTACAGCAGTCTAGAAAACATGGCGTATGAATTTGCCTTGATCCTTTTTTTAGCAATCCTGACTTGGTATTTCAGTTTTTATGGCTTATCGTTTCTAGTGCTGCTGGCGTTTGTCAGCTGGAATACGATCCGTATCTTTACCACGGATAGCTCCGATACCTGTATCGAAACGAGATGAACCAAAAGAAATTACTTCGATATAAAGTGAGAAAGAGTAGTTTTGTATTTGTGGTTTTAGATCTATAAAAAATAGTGCTTGGCATCCGCTCAAAAGGTTGACACATAACACGTAAAGGAAGCATAGTCTAGTTTGATATAAGCGAGGAACCGCTTGATAATAATCAACTTTCTTCAGTGTTTCTCTGAAAATAACAAGCACAATATTCCCCTCATTTGAAATTAAAGGTTTTTTGATCAGAAAATTAGCATTCACAAAAGGAGAAGAAATGAAAATCACTCAAATCCAATGTCCCAGCTGTTTGGGGCGCTTAGAAGTTGACTGGGAATCAAGAAAGGCTGTCTGTCAGTATTGTCGAAATGAATTACTAATTAATTCAGAGCAAAAAGCACCACAAAAAAAAGAACCTATGATTGACGAATTACCATTATTTCAAGGGATGGTGAAAGAAGGATTTTATCCCTTTACCTTTGATAAAAGACATTGCGAAGAAATAGTAAAAAAAATGCTGATTTGGGAAGAAACAGTCCCAGAAGATGTCTTTTTTGATATGGAAATTACTTCTTTGAAACAAGTGTTTATCCCGATGTATTACTTCCATATCGCCTATGATGTCCAAGTTAAGAGTTCATTGAATGTTGAAGAGTATCAGTCGAAAAGTGGTCGCCTCGATGCCACTACTACTTTACATAGTAGTGGCAATTCAACAATTTTTAAAAGCACTTATCCTACTGGAACAGAAAAAAGATCCAACTATAGTATTAACAGCAATCTGCCCCTTTATATTAATAAAAAGGGTTCTTATTATACGAATATGGTGCAGTTTGCTACGCTTCAAGAGGGAAACATCGAAGTGTTGCCTTTTGACATTTCAAGAGAAAAAGCATTGTCTGATAAACAATTACATCGAGCACTCGAAGAAAAAGCGAAAGAGTATGTTATTGGAGAAGATCAGTCAAGTGAGATTCAACTGAATGTTTTCCCAAAAAACTGTGATACTGAAAAAATTTACTTCCCTTATTATATTGGCGAATTCAGGTATAAAAATACCAGCTATTCTTTTACGGTTAATGGTACCGATGACAGTCAAATTTTTACGACAGGACTTCCAAAATCCTTGCAACTAATGGAGATAAGTGAAAATTTATCTAAAGCGCGGAAAGTATTTTGGCATTCTAGTTATTCTTTTTTCTTAGTGGGTTTTTTCATAGATTTGTTTATTGCTAGTTTCTTTGACGGTCCTGCATTACCTGTTGTCACATTCAGTCTAATTAGCTCCTCAATTTTGTTCTTTATTTTTTGGGTTATAGTTGGATTCTTTTGTCTTGCCCAAAAGGTGTCCTTCTTTTTAGATCATGGACAGTTAAAAAAAGAGCTGTATCAAGCATTAACCTATCCACAAGCTGATTTGGATAAAATAAAAATGGAATTTGAAGTGAGAAGAAGAAAATTGACTACAAAGAAAGTTTTTTATGGGTACCTTGAAAATATGGCCTATGAATTAGTCGTAGTAATTTTTCTCTGCACATTTGCATGGACTGTTAATATTTACATGGTTATTTATATTCTACTATCGGGATTTGTCAGCTGGAATGCGATCCGTATTTTTACAACGAATAGCTCTGATCGATGCATCAAAACGAAAGGATGATCTCATGGATATCATTCCCATTCAATGTCCCCATTGTTTAGGGGAACTAGAAGTAAACTGGGGTGTCGGCACGGCAGTCTGTCTGTATTGCCGCGGCAAAATGGTCATCAAATTGCCCTTTGACCACGCCAAAATTGCCCAGTCCAGTCCCCTGACGTACAAACAGCTTGCGCTGACCCAGCTGGCTGCTCTCTTGAAGAAAATCAGTTTGTCGTCTGCTGCTCTTAGGGAAAATGCACCAACAGCCGGCGTTTTCGTTGGACAAGAGCAGCCAAAACCAACGTCAGGAAACCAGGCGTCTCCGATTCAAAGGGCGCCCATCCTTCAGCGCAACCAGCGGCAATATCGTTTGACTGCCTTTTTACAAAAACAAAATTTTTTGTTCTATTTTTCTGGAGAAAGACAAGTGCTGCCACGGCAATGGCAAAGACAAGTCATTACCAGTTTTCAAGTGCCTGAAACGGAGACGCCTCTAGCACTACTAACGGCACAGATGACTGGCAAGAAAGCGAATGTGGGGCTGCTTTTTGGTATCGAGCGAGTGTATTTGTGCACGTACGAAAAGAAAGAAAAACGAATAGCCAGTTTTTCGTGGAGTATTTGGAAAAACCTCGCCTTTGAGGTCCAACATAAAATCTTTGGCAGTTTTTTGGTGGTTCAACAGGAATACCGCATTCCTCTTCAAGCATTGGGCTTTGCGACCCAATCATTTTTGCAAGAATTACAGCAGTTGTTGCAAGAGTGGGAGGCTGGCTAGTGCTGAGTATCAATAAAATCAAATACAGGATCAATTTATTGGTCAAAAAAAAGAGAGCGTCGCAAACAGCGGCGCTCTTTTTTCACTTTATGTGGTTTCTAGCTCAGCATCGTTGGTTTCTGATAAATACTCGGCTTCATCGTTTAAAAGACTGGCAGTCGTTCGCAGCGTGTCGTAAGAATGCAAAACGGCAGCGAGGCTTTTTTGCGAATCACTGATTTTCATGGTCGTCGAATCGGCACTATCTAACACGACTAAGGCTTGCTGGTTGATGGCTTGCATGGTTGCGGCAATGGTTTGGGTCAACTGCTTGGTCTGTTCGGCTAATTTTTGCATTTCATCCGCAACTACCCGAAAGCCAGCTGCTTGTTCGCCGATCCGTGCTGTTTCGATGGAAGCGTTGAAGGATAGCAGTTTGGTTTGTTGTGCAATGCGGTCGATGTCATGCAGCACCGCTGTCACCTGTTGGCTATCCATTTCTAAGGCATGGGTCGTTGCTTGATTTTGATCAGACAGCCGTTTGACTTGCGCCAAGTTCTCTGACAAATGATCGACTTGCTGATGCCCGTTGGCAGAAAGTCGTGTCAGGGAAGCCGCACTTTCTTGCACTTTTTTGATAGTGACCGCTAAGGCTTGTTCTCTTTGAGTAATGTCAAAAGCGATTTTGACGACGTTGACGACTTCTTGCTGCTCATCGAGGACGGGGAAGTAGATCCCTTCTAAAATCAGTTTTTCTCCTTGTTTGTTTTTCCGGATGATTTTGTCTTGAAATCGTTGCTTTGAGTACAGCAGTTGATTCCAGAAAGCTTGGTAATCCGTACTGGCAGCATAATGGTCAAAACAAAAGGTCCTATGCGGCAAGCCAATGATTTCTTCTTGGCTATAACCTAGGATATCCGTCATGTTGGCATTGGCGAAAACAACTTCTTTTTGCGGATCAAAGACTATGACAGCGAGTTCTTGAAAAATAGCAGCGAGCAGACGGTTATTTTGTGTTTCATCTAATGTGAATTTCATACGTACTTACCTACGCCTTTCAGTTTTTTGGGAAGTTTACACAGCGAGTGTCTTACAGTTATCGGTGATGAAGGCAAGGCAGTTAAGAGTGCAAAAACCACCTTTTTTGTCGAGCGAAATGCCTGGAAGCAGAAGGAAGCAAGATTCTTTGCATCAGAATGACTTGGTGGTACCCTTAAGGTCAACACGAACGATTTCAAACAAAAGGAGAGAATCGTATGACAGATAGAATTTCGTTGGAAAAAGCAGCCGTTGAATTTAGTGAGGCAAATGCACCGCACCCACGGATCTATGAATTACCGCCAGAAGAAGGGCGCGCACTATTGGAACAAGTCCAAGAGTCACCCGTCAATAAATTGGCGGTTGAGATAGAAGATCAGACCGTAGATACAGGCGAATGGGGGACCATCAATGTTCGTTTTGTTCGTCCTGAAGGAAATCATGCGATTCTCCCTGTCATTTATTATCTCCATGTCTCGGGCTGGGTCTTCGGCAGTGC
>ENA-OWZT01000316-OWZT01000316.1-human-gut-metagenome-genome-assembly--contig:-NODE-316-length-11805-cov-5.3566_pt1 | contig 11805 bp, 10 predicted proteins | sample MGYA00249265_ERZ652125 | MGnify/ENA primary metagenome ERZ652125 (study PRJEB26925, sample SAMN05827236) | human gut metagenome | biome: ENVO:2100002; feature: ENVO:00000062; material: ENVO:00002003... | reverse complement strand
AAGCCATGGCGATGCGCGGTAGCCCAAGCCAAAGTTAATGTCGCTTTTTTCAATTCACCAAAATAGTTTAAACCTAAGACTGCCGCAACATTGTGTTCAGGATCAAAAAGAGACAGTCCATAAGGAAAATCAGGATGAGACCAATCTGGATCAGCGTACAAAAAAATGTCCGTCTCTGGATATTCTTTGGAACGTTGGTACCTTTCTTCCCATGATTTCGTCATCAATTGAAAATTCAACAAATAAGAGTAAAAGTTGGTTTCATAGTGCTCTGGTATCAACAGGTGAGCTTTGACCATAAACGCTTCATCTAATCCTACAACAACTTCACCACCATAAAATTGCTTGCGGGTTCCTTGGTATAAGGCATCTCGCAAAATGTCTTCATATAATTCTCGCTGGATTCCAGGATGCCCGATGATGCGTCGAGCTGCCGCTGTCCGTCCAACCACTTTTCCGTCATTAAACACGATGACTTTTGCATCCTCTGGTAGTCCTAACTCCTTGGTGTGTGTTACCGGCATATCCGTAAGAATAGCGCCAGAAGATTCTTTTGCTAAGTGATAGGCAGTGGCTAGATCATGAATCCAAGTGACATTGTTCCCATAAAAAGCTGACTCTATCAACACTTTAAAACTCGACAAATGCGTATTTTGCGGTGTAATCTCTTTGTGTGAAAATGCACGAATCGTTGCCATGTGCAATCCCTCCTAACAAAAATTTTCTATTCACTACGTTTATTATAATACTTTCTAATCACGCCACGCCATATTTTTATACACATTAACTATAAATTGCTGACAAACCATTTTGTTAAGGATTTGGCTGTCTGCATATTTGTAGCTTCACTGCTTTTTGCATTGATTTTGTCCCCGCTCATCAATAGTGAGAAAGAACAAAAAAACTGGAACAAAAAAGAATGTCTTTCTGTTCCAGTTTCTGGTTTTATATTTCATCCATTCCAAACGTCACAATCGACGTAATTAGATAGACAGATGGGTTATAGTTGCTTATTTCTCAATTGATTCGCCTTCTCTAATAACTTTGTTATCGTAAGACTTTATGACAATTACCATAAAAAGAACTCACGGTCAAAATCACTGAAAAGAACTCGTTTTTTCTTAACGACGCTCTAACAACACGACACACTCCACATGCGTTGAAAGTACACTCTGTATCTTACTACTATAATGACGGTTGTTTATAATTTTTGAGTTGATAGATTGAATAGGTTTGTGGGAACAAATCAGCCTTTCTCAAGAACGTTAAACATTTCCCTTTGATGTTTATGAGCTAATTCTTGATTCCAGTTATTATCATTCTGTCTCATCATCTCAGTCATTATTTTTAACTTCAAACTTTGTTCAATAATTCCAGGGTTGGTGCTAGCTTTCCCAACCGGCATCGCATTGTTAAACGTTGAATTCCCTGAAACTGTAATTAGTGCTAAGTTCCCGAAACAGTTCAAATCTTCATTAGCCCATACCACCAATTCAGTAGGATGCTGTGGATAAAAATGTTCTATTGAACTTCTAAACTGGAATTGCCAGTCATCAGCAAGAGGTCTTACCACTTCTTTTCCATTATATGAATATCCGTTTCGATAAAGAAGATAATCCAAATAGCTAAATACAATTCTTTCAAAACTGAATCCAGTCGCCGTTGTGTATCCCGAAGCATCTACTTTAGTTTGACCATAAGCTTCAAGAATTTGTAAAATATCAGAATCATCATTATTTAAACAGCTTGTCAGAATTAGAGAAATCCAATGCATAGTTTTAGGTGATGTGTAGGTAATACGAAGTGCAGATTGTAATGTGCGAATTTGTTTATTTCGATTATCTTCATCGCCACCAAAAGTCCCAACGTATTTTGGCTTATTACCTTTATTATCCGTATATTTCTCAAGCTTTTGAAGTGACCATTTCCCTGTTTCTTTATAATCACGAGCATACTCACGTTTCAAAACGAACTTATCAAATAAAACACGTGACTTCAACAACATGAACAAGAAGTCCTTAGCTGAAGATTCATCTTTCCAGTTTTTTTCTAAATTGATTAAAAAATTCTTATCATCAAGGCTTGAGTCATCGTCATCATTGCTTGACCTAGTAAGTGCCGCGTTGACTTGCAATAAAAAGTTAGGAAATGAAATAATAGACTCAAAGCGTTCGTTTTCTGGTTCTTCAGAATCGTTATTAGAATCTTTTGTTTTTCCTTTTCCTTGTAGAATATCTCTGAGAGACATCTTCTCATCTACTATAACTACATCATGATAATAGGATCTTAACGAATCAAAATTTACAGTTTTAACTGACAAATCGCTCCAATCACTATTGAAGATTTTATCCCTCTTATCTTTTGGATAATTCATTTGAATATACGAATCCATATTAGAGCAGTATTCCCAAATATCATTTGCGATGGCCTTATCTTCTTTAGATTCGATTTTTGACAGAAAATTGGCCTTTGCAATTTCATGGAGTTCAAGTTGCTCGCCTCGAGTGTTCATAATTTCAAAATAATGATTTAAGTCAATCTTAGCTGGAACCTGAACACGAATAAGATTGACTTTATCCAATCGTCTAATAAAAGATTCCTGCTCGGATTTTAGTCCCATCTTTTCAAAGTAATCATCAATAATTTTAAAACCTGATTTAATTTCAGCAGATTGCAATTCATCCGTTAATTGATTAGTATCAGGCAAAGCAGATAACGTTCTATTGGATTTTTCTCGGGCTTCAAATCTTAGTGCATCCTTTGCGAATGGAATGCCTAAATATCGTTCAAGTAAGTATAAAGTGGTTAAACGCTGCTGACCGTCAATGACCTCGTAAACATTGTTTTCTTTTTGATTGACTATTAAATTTCCAAGGAAGTAGTCATCTTTAGAGCTATTAATATCCTCAATCAATTGTTCTATCTGATCGGTCTCCCAAGCATAATTTCTCTGATAAATTGGTACTTCATAATGTACATTAGAAAATATCCTTGATACCGGTATCATCTTTAAATTCTTATCCATTATTTCCACCCATTCCATCGTTTCATTAACTCATATGATGTTTTGTATTGATTATTTTGCACATCAGATTCATCCACTTTTTCCATAATTACTGCTTTTAATTCTTGAGGATCTACCATTTCGCTTAACAAATTGAACAGGTCTTTATCCTTATTAATTCGATCATGTTGCCCACGAGCATACTTATTTATCGTTTGAGGATAAACTGCCTTCATCTTTAACCTTAGCGAATAGCTCCACGTATACAATTGATGCATAATTGAATCATCAATCGCATCAAAACCAAATCTATCTGCAAAAAACATTAATGCTGCTTCATAAAGCTGTTTGATATAAATGTCCCCAGTACGTTTGTCTGGGATTTCAGATTTATTATGATTATGGTAGTTATCAATTTTATTCTTCACTTGCTCCAATAAAACTGAGTAATGCAGCGTCCATGCAAAAAATCTTTTACCTGCAATAATTGGCTGAGTTAATTGAAATTGATTTAGCTCTCCAGAACTGAGTAGTTCACTCGAACCACTTGAATTAACTTGCTCAATGAAAATATTACTCGCCTTATGATAAATAGCATAATTGTATGTATTAGCTTGTTTAATTCCCTTAAAATCCTGAATCTTATCAGATGAGTAATTCAAACCGTCACGATTTCTAAACCAACGTATAACCGGATAAAGATACGTTCTAAACAATTCTTCCAAAGCATTTTGATTAGTGTCTTCCCACTCAGATATCAACTTAATTTTTAATTCTTCAGGATCTCTTGTCATTTCTCTTAGATGGTACGACTTTAAGAGATCTTGAGGTTTAAGTGCCTTTCCACGAGAGTTCTGCGAATCAAAGAATTGGAATGCTTCTTGTTCACTATCAGTAACAATCTTTACAACCGTACAATTTTCTTTAAGATATTTTTTGTAACTAACCCTCTCGTCATCTTGCAATTCATTAACTCGTTTCTGAAATAACGTATAGTTGTTATTAATTGAGTTCTGAGAAGTCGGCTTAAACTCCTCATTCAGAAGAACTTGAAAATCTTCCCCTAATGCAAACAATAAAATGGAAAGAGTAGTTGTTCTTTGTTGCCCATCAACCAAATTATATTCATATTCCTGAGTGTTTGGATTTTTGGATTTATGTAGAATTACTGAACCCAACCGATACTCATTAATTTTAGACTTGAAAGCTTCGTAAGTATCTGTAAATAAAGTATTTGTTGAACTTGAAGACCAACGGTATGGACGTTGATATTCAGGAATTTTAAGATTCAACTTCATCAGAGTGTCGACATTGATTATTTGTAGTTCTTCTTGAAGTAGTGTCAAATCACTTACCCCCTTAATTTAAATCATTAATTCTATTATAACATGTATCTACCTTTGGAACGGTTCAGGATTAATATTATAGACAAAGAAACATGCTCACGGATTACCGCAAGCATTAACTTTTAATTTCTATATTTCAACCGCCATACTCACACCACTCTTGAAATCAACAACAATGTTCTTTTTAAAAATGGTGACCTTCTCAATCAGTCTTCGAACAAGCACTTCGCTATACTCGGTGATGACATCGTGTTCTTTTACAAATGCTTCCATCTCATCAACACGTTGTTGCAAATTAGTATTCGCTGCTATTTGTTTTGCAACCGCATCTCGTTCATCTCTTAGTGAAAATATTTGGCTTGCAAGTTCATCATAGCCCTGACCACCAATTGCCACGCTAATGATTTCAGATTCTAAATCTTTTAATTGTTTATCCAAAACCACAAGTTGTTCAGTCAATACGTCTGTCAGAACTGAATTGATGTTGTCCGTTAGCTGTTGGAGAAAAATGTCTCGATCAATTAGCGTTTCATTAATCGCTTGCAGAATTCCTTGGTGTAAATCTTTTTCATAGATTGTGCGACCACTACAGTTGTGTTCTCGTTTATCCACTCTGGACTTACAACGCCATACGGTTCCTCGATTCTTCCAATGAACTCTGCGATAAACATTCCCACAGTCACCACAAATGGTGATACCAGTTAATGCGTACTTCCCTGAAAAGCATTGGGAATTTTTATTTTTCATTGATTTACGTCTATCCAGTTCTTGTTGTGCTTGCATAAAGATATCTTTGGGAATAATTGCTGGATGACTATTTTCAACATAATATTGCTGAGCGTAACTACCATCATTCTTCACACGTTTTTTGGTAAGGAAATCCACTGTGAATGTCTTTTGGAGCAAGGCATCGCCCATGTATTTTTCGTTTCGAAGAATCAGCCGAACGCCCTCTGCACGCCATAATTTTCTTTTTCCACCCGTTAAGATACCGTCATCCATCAATCCTTTCGCAATCTCCTGCAAGGAACTCCCTTCAAGGTATTCTCGGAAAATGCGTTTAATGACTTCTGCTTCATTAGGCTCAACCACCAAGTTCCCATCCTCATCTTTGGTGTAACCGAGAAAATGATTATGGTTGATTCTAAGCTGTCCTTGTTGAAAGCGATATTGCACGCCCATCTTGGTATTCTGACTCAGGGATTGACTTTCTTGCTGTGCCAGACTTGCCATAATCGTTAGCAACACTTCCCCCTTGGCATCCATCGTATTGATATTTTCTTTTTCAAAGAACACTGCAATCTTTAATTCCTTTAGTTGCCTAATGTATTGCAGACAATCTACTGTATTTCTGGCAAAACGTGAAATCGACTTGGTAATGATGTATTCGACCTCACCGTTCTTACAAGCATCAATCATTCGGTTGAACTCGGCACGTTTTTTCGTATCTGTCCCGGAAATCCCTTCATCTGCAAATATCCCCGCAAGCTCCCAATCAGGATTTTTCTGAATGTAATCCGTGTAGTGTTGGACTTGCGCCTCATAGGAACTTGCCTGTTCTTCCATCTCAGTTGAAACTCGACAATAGGCTGCAACCTTTAATTTTGGTTTTTCTTCAGTATTATCCGCCACCAATTTCTTTGGTTTCATTGGGATGACGGTGACTTGCTTTCCAGTCATTTCATTTTGCCTCCTTAATTTTTGAATATGCATATTGAGCCTGTTTGAATGGGTCAGAATATATTTCAATTACCGCACCTATTTCAAACTGGATAGGTATCTCTTTTCTTTCAACAGGTTTTTCTTTTTGTGGTTTTCTAAGGTGTTTCCCACGTTTCTCCTGTTCCAGATGAGCTTGGTGAAATGTATCGTCATCAATAATTTGTGGGTAAATTTCTGTACCTACGTAAATTTCATTCATCAAAATGTGTTTCATTACTGAGTGTTGTTTGTTGATACCAGATTGTTTTCCTGCTTCTTTCAGACCAAGACCATCAAGATACAATCTAAAGAAATCTTGTACTTGTTTTGACCGTAACTCATCTGCAATTATTACCCCATTCTTTATGGTATAGCCGTATGGAATCGTATTATTCATTCTGGTAACCTCTCTTTCAAAATCAACCCGCATTTTAACTTAAATCCTACTTCTTGTCGGTTGTAAACAAAGACTTGATCTGCAAACCTTGAGAACAATGATTCTTCCCATTCCGTCAGCATATTACTTCGTTTCGTAAATCGATGGAGTTCTTCTAATTCAATTCTCTGTGTAGATTTTCCATTAGCCGAATTGATAATCTGTTGTTGCTCCTCTTGTAGATTTTTCAATTCCAACTGAAGTTTATTCTGCTCTTCAAATGATGTTTTTACAGAAACAATTCCAGATGTATTTAGACTTGCCAACACTTCCAACTTTTCATCAATTTCTGATGCTTTGTTAGAAATCTCATCCAATGCTCGTTCTAATTCGGCAGCGTTAGACTGATTTTTAAGCAATGGCTCTAACACTACTTTATGGGCAAATATCAACTTATTTAACATAGTGAGATAGGCTATTTTTAACTGTTCATCCGAAATGGGAAGGGCAACGCAAGAGTTTTTATCTTTCAAATGCCCCTTACAGGCCCATTGAACTTTCCTAGTGTTTCCTTTCCAGTATGTATGAATCCGTTTGTAGGTATTTCCACATTTGTCACAAAGCACCTTCTTCGAAAAGGCATACCGATTCGTGTTTTTACCATCTTTCGTATTTCCTTTTGAAGTTGCCCTGATTCGAATGATTTCTTGTACTCGCTCATATTCTTCCATTGATACAATGGCAGGATGATTGTTATCAATGCGATACATCGGAAGCTCACCATTGTTTTTTCGTTTCTTAAACTGCTCATCGTTAAAGTAACGTTGGAAAATCATCGTTCCCGTATAAACAATATTGTGTAAAATAACGCTCACTCCCGATGCTTGCCACTTCACTCCTCTTTTAGTTGTAATATTTGCCGCATTCAGCTTCGATGCAATTTGATGCATTGAAAGCCCATTGAGTGTCCATTGAAAGATTTGCTCTACTACTCTTGCTTCATCTGGAACTAAGTGAAAATCAATCCCTTTTCGACAATATCCATATGGTGGAACACCTTTATAGTTTCCTTTTGCCATACGTTTGCGATTTGCCCACTTCATGTTCTCTGAATGTGAGTAAGATTCGCTTTCAGCTAAACTCGATAGGATTGAAAGTAATAATTCGCTTTCCATATCACTGGTATTGATGTTTTCTTTCTCAAAAATCATAGTGACACCGATGTCAGTTAATTTACGAACCAAATTCAGGCAGTCAACCGTGTTTCGGGAAAACCTAGAAATAGATTTCGTAAGGATTAAATCAATCTTTCCTAATTCAGCATCTTTGATTAACCGATGCAAACCATCACGTTTATCCGTTTTTGTTCCGGATATACCCTCATCGTAATAGACACCAATGTACTCCCATTGATCGTTTTTCTGAATGTAGTTCTCGTAATGAGTAATCTGAGTTTGTAAGCTCGATAATTGTTCATCACTAGCTGTTGATACACGAGCATAGGCTGCCACCTTTAATTTTTGAGTCTCTGGCAACTTTGCTCGTTCTAATTTGTGTATCGTTTTCATCAACTCACCGCCTTTCTATTAGGTGACATATTAGCTCTAAAGTGCCGTTATATCAACGATTCACGCCATTATCCGAGATAGAAATGGTTTGAAAGTTTCCCTGCTTTTCTGGTCAATTTTGATATATTCTTCCTCGTTGATTTTTCCTTCAACAAGCATGGTCAGAAGAATTTGTCGTGAAATGTAGTATGCTGCCTCATTGGAATAATTGATGCTAAGTTGTTCTTTTGTTTTATCTTCCATCGCTTTTCGCCTCCTAAATCTAAGGCAAAGGATTTTTAAGAAAGTACACCCCTTCGCCTAATACATGACGAAAAAGTCAACTCCTTGAAAATCCATTTATCCTTTATGAGTTACAGGCGAACCAAAATCCTGAAAGTAAACCCTAAGCATCAAAAAAAAGCCTACAAGAATGAAACTAATCACTCTCGTAGGCTTAAAATTTGTTTCTATGAAATTAATATATAATCATCTGGTTCGGTCTTACCAGTATTCTTTCCAACAGCACAATAACCAATCGGGCAACGTGCCCAGACCCAACCATCACCTATAGTTTGTTTTTCTGTTTTAGGGAGAGTCCATGTTGCTCCTTTATTGTACGATCCAACAACTGTGCCACTAAGGCTTGGTTTATTACGAACATTCAATCCATTTACTTGAACCACTAAAGTTTTCACGTTTGATGTTGATGAACTCGTTGGATACACTTGATTGCCGTTCGGATCATAGACTTTATAACCAGAATGACTATCTGCTGTTCGCTTAGCATTGTTCAAATCTTTATACGCACCAACTTGTGATTTGGCATCAGCCCATGATTTGCGAACACGATATAAGTCACTTGTTGGTGTACTTGGTGTTGATGAACCTCCGCCATTATTTATTGCATTTGCTTTGTCTGCAATTTCCTGTAGTTTACCAAGCAGCTGCCCCGGACATGATGTTGCTGAGAAATAGGAATGTGGGAAGATATTCTTGTTGACCACAAGTTTCCCTAAACCATATCGTTTGGCAATATCCGCACAAAGCTTAGCACTGGCATCAATGGTTGCTTGATTAATCCCCCAATTAAGTGAACCCGTACTATTACAATGTTCAATCCCGATACTTGAAATATTGGCGTTCCAATTGCCGGCATGCCAAGCAGTGTTCTGCTCGTCCACGTATGCACGAATTTCACCATTCTTGCCAATGCCATAGTGAGCGCTTGCCTCACGTGTTTTCCAAATTTCAGGCACAATATCATAATTGGTGGTTGCCATGTGATGAATAACGATCTTATCAACCTTTGCGCCACTACGTCCGTTTGAGTAATGGCTGAAACTTTGAAATCCATATTTGGTTGCTAGTGAACTAATTCCCATTTTCTTGTTCTCCCTTCTTATCGTGTAGCTGTTGTAGGATTTCTTTTAATTTTTCAGGTACAGGCATTCCAATCGCTACTGCGTTTTCCAAAAGTGAAATACCTTCATTTGAAATGTAGAAGAAAATCACAGCATCACGCAGCACATTGCCACCCTTGATAACTTCCACATCAAGCATATGAGCAATCCCTACCAGTAAAAAGATAAGCACTTTCTTGGTGATCCCTTTTGCCCCGATTCGACTAGATAGTTGTTTTTCATTGATTGCACGAAGTAGCCCGGTTACATAGTCCACTACCACAAAAGTCAAAAGTGTATAAATCAACCCGTCAATTCCTCCTACATACCATCCAACTACGCCACCGCCACTAGCGATAGCGAGCTGAATCCAATTCCATGCTTCTTTCATTTACATGTCCTCCAATTGTTCTAAAATTAAATCAAGCATCTCAGCATCTTTCCCTGAAATGGCGACTTCACTATTTTCAAATCCAGCAACCAATAAAGGCAGCTTGTCTTGAAGTTCATCCACGTTAATGTGGGTTTCTTCATAGAGCAAGTCTGCCTTTTCTTTGTGATATTCAGTTGCTGTTTCTGGGACGAGTGAAAATGTTCCTTCGTGTTGAACGAGATTTCCGCTTTCATCCTTCTTCCCATATTTTTGAAGTAAATCTACTTCATCCTGATAGAGTTCATCGATTTTTACTTGGATTAATTTTGCAAGCTTTGTTCGTACTCGACTAATCTTTGGTGGCAATTCGAAACCTTTTAAGAAGTTCATCACGTCCACCAAATCTTCATTTCTAATCTTGAGCATTGTCTATCCTCTCTTTCAAATCACCTACTTGAACACAAAGGTCATCGACAACCATCACTAGTAAATCCATCATATCTGTTTGATTATCGATTGGCTTTTCTGGTTCATGAATTTCTGCTGTTGTTTCAATATCTTTTACTTCTTCCATTTCTGCCTCCTAACTGTACGTGGTCATTGAGTTAAAGCTTTCAGGATTGTACCACCCACTTGCAGTCCCATTACTACTAAAGCCAGTTGGCAAAGCGATGGTTCGTCCGGCAAGCTTTTTACAGATTTCTCGAATGACACCAAAGTCCACCCACTGGCCATCGTCACCAAGCATTAAGTTTGAACCGTTAAAGGCAATCCCTGCACTACCAGTACTTGAACCAATTTTGGTATAAAGTGAGCTACTGAAAGTAATCCCACCAACAGAAATCTGATGTTGTGTTCCCACTCGGAGTGTACTTGGTAAATAAATATCATCATCAAAATGAAATCCTTTTTCCATACCAGACTGTAAAGTTCTTGAAAACCAACTAAATTTAGTGGTATAAGAGCTAGCGGATGAACTGTCCTTATGTGCCCATGTCATGTACTCCGTCCCGTACTCAAGGTCAAACACTAAACCACGCCAATCGGTATGCCCACTGATGTTATTCGCACCAATCGTCCCAACCGTTGTGCCACCACGTCTAATGGTCATCCCTTGAGAGTTGATTTCGGTCACAAGCGTGCTACCAGAATAATAGCCAATAGTCGTGCCTGTAATTCGAATCGAGCTACTTGCCGTAATTGCTGTGAGGATATTTGCTGCGAGCTTGTCTGCCGTGATAGAACTTGCGGCAATGCGACTAGCAGAAAGTGTACCTGTCGTAATCTTCCCTGCATCAAGACTGGCAATCTTGGCACTCGTGATGGCGGCATCCGCAATCTTTGCAGTGGTAATGGCTGCACTACCAATCATCGCCGAAGTAATCACCCCACTATCAATGGTTGTTTGACCTGTGATATGGACTTTATTACCAGAAATCAAAATACTTTCAGGCGAGATATTGATTTGGTTAATCACGTCACCTTTCCCGACTCGAAGGTTGATAATTTCCTTTTGCATCATAATGGCAGAATAGACAGTATTGGCTTTCGAATAGTCCTCTCGGGCAGTTGCTGAGAAAACATTGCCGTCATACTCATCAGGCTTAATGGTCGTATTCACCCGAACTCTGAGTTTCAGAACGTTACTTGGCACAGTTACTACGCCAGATGAACTCTGATAGGAAATCTGCGTATAAGCGGATTCGTCCATTGGGTTCAATGTAAATGGGCTCGTGGTCGCATTGTAAATCCCCGCATACGAGCCGTTTTTGATTGAGAAGAAAGCAATATAAACATAGTCACCAAGCATTCCCGATATTTGTTCAGGACTGATATTCCACGTATGAATGGCATTACTTGAGTTCGTGACCGTGTCGATTTGTTGCCACGTTCCGCCCGCATAAAGCAAGACGATGTTATCAGACGTGTCTTTTCGACCATTCCAAGTGATGATGTTGGGCAGTGCTCGTCCACCCATTGGTAGCTTGTAAATCACCAGATAGTCCTCAGCCGAGGCATAAGGATTGGAAGTGACTGAACCCGTGATGGATAAAG
>ENA-OWZT01000304-OWZT01000304.1-human-gut-metagenome-genome-assembly--contig:-NODE-304-length-12616-cov-9.54948_pt1 | contig 12616 bp, 8 predicted proteins | sample MGYA00249265_ERZ652125 | MGnify/ENA primary metagenome ERZ652125 (study PRJEB26925, sample SAMN05827236) | human gut metagenome | biome: ENVO:2100002; feature: ENVO:00000062; material: ENVO:00002003... | reverse complement strand
AAGAGACAGATATAGCCACGTATGTCCACGATCTTGCCGTTGCCGCCAAGGCAGCGTCGGCCTCGCTTGCCACGGCGAGCGATGAGCAGCGCCAGGAGGCCGTGCGCGCCATGGCCGCAGCACTGCGCAACGGTGTCGACTCCATCGTCGCCGCCAACGAGCTCGATATGTCCGCCGCGCGCGATGCGGGCACTTCGGCCGGTCTGCTCGACCGTCTGCTGCTGACGCCTGAGCGTGTCGAGGGCATGGCCGCCGGTTTGGAGAAGCTCGCCGAGCTGCCCGATCCCGTCGGCCGCGTGCTCGACCACCGCGTGCTTGCGAGCGGTGTGGACCTGACCCGCGTGAGCGTGCCGTTGGGCCTGGTCGCCATGGTCTACGAGGCGCGCCCCAACGTGACGGCCGACGCCGCAGGCATCTGCATCCGTACCGGCAACGCCTGCATTCTACGCGGCGGCTCGCTGGCCTATCACTCGTGTGCCATGATCGCCGAGCTGCTGGCCGATGCGCTCGAGGCCAAGGGCTTCCCGCGCGAGGCCGTGTCGATGATCGAGTCCACCGACCGCGAGGCCACCGGCGAGCTCATGAAGCTCCGCGGTATTGTCGACGTACTCATTCCGCGCGGTGGTGCGGGCCTGATCCAGCGCTGCGTGCGCGAGTCGCTTGTGCCGGTGATCGAGACGGGCACGGGCAACTGCCACATCTACGTGCATAAATCCGCCGACTTTGATAAGGCGCTCAACATTATCGTTAATGCCAAGACCCAGCGCGTAGGCGTGTGCAATGCCGCCGAGTCGCTGCTGGTCGACAGTGCTGTTGCTGATCGCTTCCTGCCCGCGGTCGTGACCGTGCTGCATGACCACGGCGTGCTGATTCACGGCGACGAGGCAACCTGCGCCGCATGCGCCGATGCCGGGCTTGTGGAGGGCGATGACTACGTCGCCGCGACTGAGGAGGACTGGGGTCGCGAGTACCTGGCGCTCGAGATGAGCGTGAAGGTCGTGGCAAACGAGGACGAGGCCATCGCACACATCAACCGCTACGGCACGATGCACTCCGAGGCCATCGTTGCCGAGGATACGGATGCTTGCGAGCGCTTCCTCGATGCTGTCGATGCCTCGGCCGTGTACTCCAACGCCAGCACTCGCTTCACTGACGGCGGCGAGTTTGGCCTGGGTGCCGAGATCGGCATCTCGACCCAAAAACTCCACGCCCGTGGCCCCTTTGCCGCCGAGGCCCTCACCACCTACAAATACAAGCTCCGCGGCACCGGCCAGGTCCGTCCCTAACGCCCGCGCAAACAAAAATCACCACAAAGGTGCCTGTCCCCTTTGTGGTGGTTTTAGGTGGCGTTGACGGTTAGGCCTGGAAGGTATCTCGGTCGGGGGCGAAGGACTGCATGGCCGCGATGGTGCGGTCAAAGAGCTCGGGGAGCTCCCAGCCCAACATCTCGGCGCCCTGCGAAATCACGTCGCGCGAGCAGCCGGCGGCAAAGCGTTTGTCCTTGAACTTCTTCTTGAGCGACTTAGTCGTAAAGTCCATAACGCTCTTGCTCGGGCGCATGATGACGGCAGCGCCGATCAGGCCGGTGAGCTCATCGCAGGCAAACAGGATCTTTTCCATCTGCAGCTCGGGCTTGGGTAGTGAGGTGTTGAAGTCCGACGTGTGCGTCTGGATGGCGCGAATGAGCTCGGGAGACGCACCTTCGCCCTCAAGAATTTCGGCAGCATAGATGGTGTGGTTAATGGGGTCGTCCTCATGCTCCTCCCAATCCAGGTCGTGCAGCAGACCGACGATGCCCCAAAACTCCTCGTTCTCGGGGTCGAACTCGCGCGCAAAGTAGCGCATAGTGCCCTCGACCGTCTCGCCATGGGTGATATGGAACGGGTCCTTGTTGTGCTCATTGAGCAGTTCGAACGCGCGGTCGCGGGTGATTCCGGCGGTAAGCGGCTCTGCCATAAGAGACTCCTTGTGCTCGTGGGTATCGATAAGAATGAATACTACTAGAACAAGAAAACCACCACAAAGGTGCCTGTTCCCTTTGTGGTGGTTTTTGGCGCGGATGGGTTAGTTGAGGGCGGCTTGGGCTAGGCGGGCTTCGGCGGCCTCCTCGGTGACGCCAAGGGCCACGGCGAACTCCTCGATGGAGCGGCGTTTGGCCTCCTTGAGTACGCGCATGTAGTAGGAGCTGGGTTTTTTATCAGCTTCCTCGGCCTGGCGAATGCGGTGCATCATGGTCTTTGCCACGCGGACCGTCTCGGGCGCGCCCAGCTTGAGCTGCTGCTTAAAGTGTGTCTCCTCAAGCGAGCTGTTGCGCTCGGTAAAGGTGTCGCACTCCAGCTCGTCATAGTGGCTCAGCAGGTGCTCGGCATCTTGCTGAGAGATGGCGGCGTGCAGACGGTCGGCCTGCGCCACGGGGTACATGAGGATCGTCTGCGCATGTCCCTGCTTGGTCTCGAGCAGCAGCATGGGCTGCGGTGTGTCGTCCCTAAAACCGACGACGGTGCAGACTCCCTGGCCCGGATGAATGACGTGTTGACCGATTGAGAACATGCTACCTCCAACTTATACGAATTTACGTATGTCTAGAATAACACGCTGACGTGCGCAAACCCGTACTTTATGCAGGAAAAGCACACAACTCTGATAGGTAAGAGTATTCGATAACAGACGCAGCTCATTCACACCTTTATGCATTTTCAACGCCTGCATAATCTGCAGGCAGACCGGCATCTTTGAGTGACTCCATACAAGCTGTAGTCATTTTTGTGCATATGCAATATCTATTAGCTTTACCCTGCGACAGTGCCCGTCGCTTGTGATAGAGTGCTACAAACTCTGGCTTTTGCCCTACGAGTGACCAAGAGCTCGGGGGCTTTAACACAAGGAGGATCTATGCCCGAGAAGATTGAAGAGCTGGTACGCGCTGCGCTTGCTGCGGCCCAGGAGGCCGGCGACCTTTCCGCATTTGAACTTGACGATTGCGCTATCGAGCGACCGGCTGACACTTCTCATGGCGAGTGGACCTCTACCATGGCCCTGAAGTCCGCCAAGCTGGCCCACTGCGCCCCGCGCAAGATCGCCGAGGCCATCGTTGCCCATATGCCCGAGGACCCCGCGATCGAGAAGGTCGAGATCGCAGGCCCCGGCTTCATCAACTTCTACCTCTCCGTTGCCGTCAAGAATGCCATCTTTGGCGAGGCTCGCGAGAAGGGTATGGACTTCGCTAAGTCCAACGTCGGTGGTGGCCTGAAGACCCAGGTCGAGTTCGTTTCCGCCAACCCCGTCGGCCCCATGCACATCGGCCACGGCCGCTGGGCCGCGCTAGGCGACTCGCTCTGCCGCGTTATGGATCACGCCGGTTACGACATCCAGCGTGAGTTCTACATCAACGACCACGGCTCTCAGATGAACACCTTCGGCAACTCCATCAGCACGCGCTATATGCAGCTTGCCGACATCATCGCCAAGCAGGGCGTGGATATCGACGAGGCTCACAAGCTGCTGATCGCCGACCGAGACGCCTTTGTTGCCGACGAGAGCGACGAGCATCCCGAGACCCATCCGTATCAGGACAACTTTGCCGAGACCCTAGGCAAGGACTCCTACGGCGGCGACTACATCATCGACGAGGCCGCCGAGTTCTGGCGCACCGACGGCGATAAGTGGGTCAACGCCGATCCGCAGGAGCGCATGGAGAGCTTCCGCGAGCGCGGCTATGTAAAGATGGTCGACAACATGCGCGACCTTTGCCATGCCGTCAACTGCGACTTCGATCGTTGGTTCTCCGAGCGCTCGCTGTATGTGAAGGACACCGAGGGCGAGACCGCCGGCACCTCCGCCGTCGACCGCGCTTTTGAGAAGCTCGACAAGATGGGCTATCTCTACACCAAGGACGGCGCCCTGTGGTTCCGCTCCACCGACCTGGGCGATGACAAGGACCGCGTTCTGATCAAGTCCGACGGCGAGTACACCTACTTCGCCTCCGACGTTGCCTATCACTGGGATAAGTTCCAGCGCGTCGACCACGTCATCGACATCTGGGGCGCCGACCACCACGGCTACATCGAGCGCGTCCGCTGCGTCTGCGATGCCTTGGGTTACCCCGGCAAGTTTGAGGTTCTGCTGGGCCAGCTCGTCAACCTGCTGCGCAACGGCAAGCCCGTCCGTATGTCCAAGCGTAAGGGCACCATGGTGACCCTGCAGGAGCTCGTCGACGAGGTCGGCTCCGACGCTGCCCGTTACACCCTCATCTCCAAGAGCTCCAACCAGATGGTCGACTTCGATATTGAGGCCGTCAAGAAGCGCGACAACTCCAACCCGGTGTACTACGTGCAGTACGCTCACGCCCGCGTGTGCTCCATCCTGCGCCGTGCCGCTGACGTTACGCCCGAGCAGGCTGACGAGATGGGCATGAAGGCCGTCGCCGCCAAGGCCATCGGTGAGAACGTCGATTACTCGCTGCTGACCGACCCGACCGAGCTCGCCCTTTCGCGCAAGCTCAACGAGCTCACCGACCTCATCGCCAGCTGCGCTCGCGACCGCGCCCCGTTCCGTCTGACGCACTTTGCTGAGGAACTCGCCGGCGACTTCCACAGCTTCTACGCTGCCTGTCAGGTGCTGCCGAGCGAGGGCCGTCCCGTCGACCCCGAGCTTTCGCGTGCCCGTCTGGCCGCTTGCGATGCCGTCCGTGTGACGCTCGCCCTGGTGCTCACCCTCGTTGGCGTTTCCGCGCCCGAGCAGATGTAAGCTACGGGTCATTTGACCGTACAGACTTGGTTTAACTAAGCCTTGAAAGCCCGATCTCCCACGGAGGTCGGGCTTTTTGCAAACGCCGACGTATTGACGAATTTGGAACTGCTGGAAATACGAAACTATGCCGGTTTACTACGATGAAATGAGAAATTCCAACTACGCCGGCTTTTCGCAAAAAAGTGCAAGGCATCTACCTGCGGTTTTAGTTCAACAAGTTTCGGAGTGATCGCGGTTGAGCGATTCATCGTAGTAAACCGCCACAGTTTTGGCGGAGGCAGTCAGATTTGTGGGTGTTAAACCAAAGATTGTCCCTTTTGACTAGTCGTTTAAGAACGTCCTCAATGACTAAGTTGCAGGTGGTTGCGGTTGTGTTACACTAACGCTGCGTATATGACGCAAATATCTCGATACAGATCAATGATGTCCGTCGGTATTTGACGGAGCTAGACTGTTTAGCCGCCCTGAAGGTTTATGCAGGGAGCATGTGATCACAGGGCTTGAAAAGAAAGTTGAGCAAACACTGTGTCTGATCAACAGCAAGAAAACGAAATAACGACGACGCAAGCCGCTCCCGCTGCACCGGTTGCGTTGGACCAGGTCGCGGCGCCCGCGCAAGCCTCGGCTCCTGAGACGCCTAAGGCTGCTTCGACGCCTACGCCTTCAGCGGCTGAGAAGGCCGTGCCTGCAACTGGTGAGGAGGCTGCTCCGGCAAAGCCCAAGCGTACGCGCCGCACGGCCAAGTCTGCTGCTGACGGCGAGGAGGTCACCAAGCCCAAGCGCCGTACCACGCGCACGACGCGCGTCAAGCGCACCGTTGCAGCTGACTCCTCGGAGCCGATTTCCGATGAGGTCGCGCAGGCGCGTGCGTTGGCGCAGATTAGCGAGGCTCAGGTGGTGCGCGCCCGCCGTCGTGCTGCCGAGCGCGAGGCCGCGGCTCTGACCGAGCTTGCAGCTCCGTCTGTGCCCGAGACACCTGCCGCCGACCAGCCGACCGAGAAGCCGGCACCGCGCACACGCCGTCGCACGGCTGCTAAGGCCGAGCAGGTTGCCGATCAGGTAACCCTCGAGCTCACCGAGGCTTCGGTTCGTTCCGCGGCAGGGGAGGGCGCATCGCCTGCTGAGTCCGCTGCGCCTGTCGAGGCCAGCGAAGTTCCCGTTGTCGATCCGGCTTTGCGCCCGCACCGTCGCGGTCGCAAGCCCAAGGCCTTCGTCGAGGCAGAGAAGGCCGCAGCCGCAGCTGCAGCCGCTCGGGATGCTGCGGCGACCGCCGAGTCTGCAACCGCTGCCGATGCACCCGTCCAGGATGCTACGACTTCCGAGGCCGCTCCCGCCGATGTCGAGCCCGCCGACGTCCGTCCTGGTCGCAGCCATCGTACTGCTGCTAAGCGCACGTCCAAGGCCAAGACTGCCAAGAAGGGTGCGTCCGAGGATTCCGCCGAGACGACCGCCGATGCATCGACTGATGCCGCCGAGCCCCAAGACGTCGAACAGTCTGCGTCCGAGAAGCCCAAGCGCGGTCGTAAGAAGTCCGCTAAGGCCAAGGCGTCCGAGCAGCAGGCCGAGGCCGAGCTGCAGGGCGATTCCAAGGCCGAGGCCAGCGATGATACTGCGGCCAACGCCGATGCCGCCGCAACCGATGGCGCCGCGCCCGCCGAGGCCGAAGACGGCGCTCGCCCCAACCGTCGCCAGCACAAGCGCAACGACGAGCGCAACGAGCGCAAGGACGAGCGCAACAACGACCGCCGCAACCGCCAGCGCGATCGCAAGCAGCGCAACAAGGAGCGTAATGCCGCTCCCACCGAGCCCACGCTTTCGCGCGAGGAGCTCGCGGCCATGAAGGTCGCCGAGCTGCGCGAGAAGGCCAAGGAGTTCGAGATTGAGACGACCGGCAAGAAGAAAGCCGAGCTCGTCGAGGAGATCTACGTCACCGCCGCGAAGGCCGAGGGCTTCCGCGACATCAAGGGCATCCTGCAGATTCGTCCGGACAGCTCCGGTATCATCCATGCCCATGGCTACATGAAGTCCAACGACGACGCCTTCGTGCCCGCCTACCTCATCCGCTCCGCGCGTCTGCGCACGGGCGACGTCATCGAGGGCTCGCTTCGTCCTTCGCGCGGCGGCGACAAGCGCGCCGGCCTCGCCAAAATCACGACCGTCAACGGTCTAGACCCCGAGCAGATTCGCAACCGCCCCAAGTTCGGTGACCTCACCCCGGTCTATCCCAACGAGCCGCTGCGCATGGAGCACGGCAAGGACTCCATTACCGGTCGCGCCATCGACATCGTGTCGCCGATCGGCAAGGGTCAGCGTGGCTTGATCGTGTCCCCGCCCAAGGCCGGCAAGACCACAATCCTCAAGAAGATCTGCCAGTCTATCTCGATTAACAACCCCGAGGTGCACCTCATCTGCCTGCTCGTCGACGAGCGCCCCGAAGAGGTTACCGATATGCAGCGTTCCATCAAGGGCGAGGTTGTGGCGTCGACCTTCGATATGCCCGCCGACAACCACACTCGTGTGGCAGAGCTCGTCATCGAGCGCGCCAAGCGCATCGTGGAGCTGGGCGGCGATGTCGTGGTGGTGCTCGACTCCATCACGCGTCTTGCCCGCGCCTACAACTTGGCGGCGCCCGCCTCAGGCCGCATCCTTTCGGGCGGCGTCGATTCGGCGGCACTGTATCCGCCCAAGCGCTTCCTGGGCGCAGCCCGCAATATCGAGAACGGTGGCTCGCTCACCATCCTGGCCTCTGCCCTCATCGACACCGGCTCCAAGATGGACGAGGTCATCTTTGAGGAGTTCAAGGGCACCGGCAACATGGAGCTCAAGCTCGACCGCGACCTGGCCGACCGCCGCATCTTCCCGGCTATCGACCCCGTTGCCTCCGGTACGCGTAACGAGGACCTGTTGGTTGACGAGCAGATGCGTCCGTTTGTCTTTGGCCTGCGTCGCATTCTTGCCGGCATGAACAACACCGAGCGCGCAGCTGCGTCGTTTATCAAGGGTCTTAAGGGCACCAACACCAACCAGGAGTTCCTGGTGCGTTCGGCCAAAAAGCACAGCGACTACGAGCAGACGTTCTAGGTTGTCATCCACACGCAGCGATAGTCATCAATGCAATAAAGGGTCGGGGCTTTGAGCCTCGGCCCTTTTCTATATCGCCGGTCCGCGCTTATTTTTGACCATAAGACTGGCAAGCAGCAGGTTTCCCGTTTCAATCCGACATCGTCGCTTGCAATCGACAGGGCGGTTTCGCATAATAGCTTTTAAGCTTCGCGACGGATAACGCAGATGAAACGAACCATATACCGTTGCTTTGGGGCATAGCCCCGCTTCATCTTCTCTCGCGCAGCCAACTGAATGATGCGATTTGGGTGCTGGAAGATGGGGAGAGCTCATGGCTTCTTCTGATGCAACACAACGAGCAGTCCTTGCCGGACTTTCGTGCGGGATCGGCCTTGCCGCTCCCGTGGTTATGTATGCCGCGACGCTGCCGTTTTCGTCTGTGAACGAGACGGTCGTGGCGGGTGCGGTTCCCTTCGCCGTGGGCGCGGTGGCGGGCGTGGGCATCTATGCCGCCTCGCTGGGTATCTCCGAGTATCGTGCGCAGCGTGAAGAGCGTCTGTTCCAGCCCGATGCCATGGGCGGTGCCGCCAATCTCAATCAGCATCAAAGCGAGTTCAAGACCGCCTCGATTTCAGCTCAGCAGCAGGATGCGACTCCTTACGCTGCGGCTTCTGATTCTCAGGCTCAGGCGGAGCAGTCTACCTCGGCATTCCTTTCCGGCCTGACTGGTGCGTTCCAGCGCCGTCATGCCGATGATGGTGTCCCTACCATCGCTCGAGCCGCAGATGCTATGGACGAGGACGAGGCTTGGTCCATGATCGACAGTATGCTTGACGACGATTCGCCGGTGAGCTGCGACCCTGCACACTCGCGCGACGTCTATCAAGTCGCCATCGACGAGCTCACCAACGGCGGGCAGACCGGCTCCTTCAATCGCGACGACATCGCCGCCGCGGCACGCGCCGTGTCTGGCTCCCAGGCCGCCCCTGCGGGCAGCACGGCGGCTTTCGTGGCACTCGTCGCCAACGCGGCAGCCAATAACGCCTACAGCGCTACCTCGGCGGACGCGAACGCTTCTGCCGACAATTCGTACGTTGATGAAGCCATGGCCGCGGACGAGGAGGCCGTTGCCGCCCGCCGTGCCGCCGAAAGCTCGCTGTGGGGCGCTCCTGCCCAGCAGCAGGCGGCTGAGGCTGCGCCGTACAATGTAAACCTCGCCAGCATGCCTATCATCTCCGGTGCCGCGGATATCGATTTCGATGACCTCGATGAGCCTGCAGCCATCACCGCATCGATTGATGCCCAAGATCGCATCGACACCGGCGACCTTCCGGATGCCTCACTCGAGGTTGATGTCCCCATGGCTGATTACTCGGGCCACGAGGACATGTGGGCCGCCGCCACCGCGATTCTGGATGAGATTGACGAGCCTGCTCCCGTCGCTGCCCCTCAGCCTGCTGCCCCCGCCTATGTCGGCCGTCACAGCGCTGTGTTCCCCGAGGATACTGCCCGTATCTCGCGCGAGAGCATCGAGCGGGCCGAGGCTATTGCCGCCGGCATTATGGAAAACCGTCGTCACGAGCGCGTCAATCAGATCCTCGAGGAGGAGATCGAGTGCCTGCAGTCCTCTACCGCCAAGCGTACGGGCCGTGCCTACCTGAGCGTTATCGAGGGCGGTACCGCCAGCTTCGCGCCGCTCCGCGCGGAGGCATAACTTCTGCATGGTTAAGATCAATCGAAAATGGGCGGTCGTGACCTGCCTGATGGCGCTCTTGATCTGGGGCAATTCGCTGGTTCCCGGCTCGGGGTCGGGCTCGCTGAGCCTAACGGTCATGGAAGCTATCCGCGGTTTCCTGCACGGCGTGGGACTTCCATATGAATGGGTGACCAACTTTGTTGTTCGCAAGTGCGCGCATTTTACCGAGTATATGGTGCTCGGCATCTTGGCAACGCACGCCTTTGATTTTGAGGGCCGGCGCACCTTTGACGTGCTGCTGCCCACGGCGGTGTTCCTGCTGCTGATTCCTTCGATCGACGAGACGATTCAGCTCTTTGTGCCGGGACGCGCCGGCATGATCACCGATGTGATGATCGACTGCTGTGGAGCGGCAACGGGCGTTGTGCTCCGATATCTACTACGATCGCTCATATGTGCCAAAAAGGCCGCCTAGGACGTATGCTTGGTGCTAGGCGGCCTTTTTTATTAGAGGGCTTATATAGGGCGTGGTGGCGTCGTTCCGTAGGTTGGATTTGCCGGGCGCGCCACGCCCTGTGGGTGCGTCTGTTACTGAAGCGCCTGCGCGCCCAGGGCCAGGCAGCCCATGATGCCCTGCTTGCCCTCAAGGCTGTTGTTGACAATATAGGTATCGATGTCGTTGACCTCGGGCGTGACGATATAACCGTTGAGCATCTCGGCGCACTTCTTGCGCGCGAGCGGCACGATGGGGGTGTGGTCGGCCACGCCGCCACCGATGATGATCTTTTGCGGCGCGTAGCACAGCGTGTAGGTCATGAGCGCCTGTGCCAGATAGCCTGCGAGCAGGTCCATGGCCTCCGGGTCATCGGCCATGTCTCCGGCGCTCTTGCCATCCCAGCGCTTTTTAACGCCGGGGCCGGCGATGAGACCCTCGAGGCAATTGTCGTGGAAGGGGCAGGCGCTGTGCTCGCCAATGGTGTCGCGCGGGTCGCGCGTGACCAGGATGTGGCCGGCCTCGGGATGCATCATGCCGTGTACGAGCTTACCGCCCGAGAGCACGCCGGCGCCCACGCCGGTGCCGATAGTCAGATACACAACGTCAGTGAGGCCCTGGGCGCAACCAAAGGTGACCTCGCCCAGGCAGGCGACGTTGACGTCGGTGTCGTAGCCGCAGGGGATATTGAGCTCGTTTTGGATAGTGCCCAGCAGGTCAAAGTAGCGCCATGCCGTTTTGGGCGTCTCCAGGATCTTGCCGTATTGGGGCGAGGCAGGGTTGACTGCGGTGGGTCCAAAGGCGCCGATGCCCAGCGCGGCGATGCCCTTGTCGGCAAACCATGCATTGACGGCCTCAACGGTCTCCTGCGGGGTCGTGGTCGCGATCTGCTCACGCTCCAGGACCGTACCGTCTGCATAGCCCGTGGCGCAGACCATCTTGGTGCCGCCGGCCTCGAGCGCTCCGATAAGCTGCTGTTCTGCCATAGTATTCCTCTCTCTGGGACGAGTTGCTCCGTGACTAAAGTATAGGGCTCTAAACCATTTAAGAAAGCGCTATAAAAAGAAGCCTCGCAACGTGGCGGGCGGTGCGGGGCTTCTTTGGTTGCTTTAGTTGCCGGGCCGTCCTTACCCGCGCGGCTTGATTTTATCACGTAGCGACTTGAGGTTCTCCAGTGCCGCGTTAAGCGTCTCGTCCCGCTTGGCAAAGTGGAAACGAATCAGATGGTTGACGGGCTCGCGGAAGAAGCTCGAGCCGGGCACGGCGCCCACGCCCACCTTAGACGCGAGGTCCTCGCAGAATTCGAGGTCGCTGTCATAGCCAAACTCAGAGATGTTCATCATGACGTAGTAGGCGCCCTGCGGCACGTTATGCTCAAGACCGATGCTGTCGAGTCCCTGGCAGAACAGGTCGCGTTTGGCGGTGTAGAGGTCAAGGACCTCATCGTAATAGCTGTCGTTGAAGTTGAGGGCGGTGACGACGGCTTCCTGCAGGGGAGCGGCGGCACCCACGGTGAGGAAGTCGTGGACCTTCTTGATGCGCTCGGTGATCTCGGCAGGGGCGATGGTGTAGCCCAAGCGCCAGCCGGTGATGGAGTACGTCTTGGACAGCGAGCTGCAACTGATGGTTCGTTCGAACATGCCGGGCAGCGTGGCCATATAGACGTGCTCGTGGGGCGCGTAGACGATGTGCTCGTATACCTCGTCGGTGATGCAGTAGGCGTCGTACTTTTTGCAGAGGTCGGCGATAAAGGTGAGCTCCTCGCGGGTAAAGACCTTGCCGCAGGGGTTGGAAGGGTTGCACAGGACGATGGCCTTGGGGTCGTTGTCGCGGAAGGCCGCCTCGAGCACCTCACGGTCAAAGTCGAATGTGGGCGGGTTGAGCGGCACGTAGATGGGCTCGGCACCCGAAAGGATCGTGTCGGCGCCGTAGTTCTCGTAGAATGGCGAGAAGATGACGACCTTGTCGCCGGGGTTCGTGACCGTCATCATGGCGGCCATCATGGCCTCGGTGGAGCCGCAGGTGACTACGATATTCTCGTTGGGGTTCACCGGCATGCCCATAAAGTGCTCCTGTTTGGCGGCGAGCGCCTCGCGCATGGCCTGGGAGCCCCAGGTGATGGAGTACTGGTGATAGAGCGGCTTGGGGTCGGCGGCAATGGTGCTGAGGCTATCGAGCAGCTGCGCCGGGGGATCGAAGTCGGGGAAGCCCTGCGAGAGATTGACAGCGCCGTACTTATTGGAGATGCGTGTCATGCGGCGGATGACCGAATCGGTAAACGTTGCCGTGCGGTTGGAGAGTTCTTTCATGACGGTCCTTTCGAGGATTTGCAGTGGGGCAAGTTTACTCCCATGAAACCGGTGGGATTTGTTCGAAATGGTCTCGAAAAACTCTTTTCAAAATTCTTGAAAATTGGGGCTTGCATCGCGTGGCGTTCCTTGCAATAATAGTCGAGCGCGAAGCGCACAGGACACGGTGGGTGTAGCTCAGTTGGCTAGAGCGACGGGTTGTGGTCCCGTAGGTCGAGGGTTCGAGTCCCTTTACCCACCCCAGTTCTTGCTTCGTGTTGATATCGGGTCGTGAGCTCAGTTGGTAGAGCAGGGGACTCTTAATCC
>ENA-OWZT01000300-OWZT01000300.1-human-gut-metagenome-genome-assembly--contig:-NODE-300-length-13047-cov-9.25677_pt1 | contig 13047 bp, 11 predicted proteins | sample MGYA00249265_ERZ652125 | MGnify/ENA primary metagenome ERZ652125 (study PRJEB26925, sample SAMN05827236) | human gut metagenome | biome: ENVO:2100002; feature: ENVO:00000062; material: ENVO:00002003... | reverse complement strand
GTCGCTGTGTTGTTTGCACGGCTGAGCCCCATCTGGCCTACGATTGCTCCGCCTTGGCACTGGGATCTTTAAATCTCACCTATCTATCTATGAGAATAGTGATTTACGTTTGGTTGGTGGCCATGATTTTTGTTTAAGCTTCCCACAATTTGAATGGCGGTATCACGGGTAAGATGATTCCATTCCGAGGATAGAATGCAAGAATTGGCGGGGCGGCGATGGACTCAGTGGTGAAATTGGTCTAAGCGGAGCGGTTTTCTCCGCTTAGACCAAGGCCGAGCTTCGAGACGGCGCGCCGGGCTTGCGCGTTGGCTCGAAGTCGTGCCCACCACTCTAGCTTCGCGGTCGCCACCCCGAATCGCCGCGGAGCCAACTCGGACTTACGGTGTTCTGACGCCTAAAATAGAATCAGATTGCGCTACAGTCTCTTCTACTCAAGCTCTTTTGCTACAAAGACGCATAAGTGATAAGATGTTATAACGATTATTTAGTAACCGTTAAAGGGGATGACGTCGTGGCTGAGAACGAACAAGCAAAAGAGCAGACACATTTGACAGGCATCATGAAGGAGCTCTCCGGTGCCGAAAGCCGTCTTTCAAAAGAGATGGCTAAGACAAAGTCTGAAGAGAAGAACATCAGTGACAACTTTTTCAATGATTTTTCCTTGAACTTCACCGACTACGCTGAAACGATTGAAACTGCGGCCTCAATTCAGCAACAGCAACGCGTGCTTGATGAGCGAACCAATGCGTGGAAGCAAAGCGCACAGCAACTCGCGACTGTTAAGCGGTTGATGGGCAATCCGTATTTTGCGCGGATTGATTTCCAAGAAGGCCGGGAAAAGCCGGAGACGATTTATATCGGCTTAGGTTCCTTCACCAATGAAGCTGGTAAGTTTCTCATCTACGACTGGCGCGCGCCGATCAGCTCAATTTACTATGATGGCGGTTTGGGCAAGGTTACCTATCAAACGCCTGATGGCCCGCAACAGGTCACGGTTTCTTTGAAGCGTCAATTTGTCATTAAAAACGGCAAAATTCAGACGATGTTCGATACTACCGAAACCATCGGCGATCAGATGTTGCTGGAAGTGTTAGGCGAAAAGTCAGACACCCAAATGAAGACGATTGTGACCACGATCCAGCGCGAACAGAACCAGATTATCCGTGATACCAAAGCGGACTTATTGTTCGTGCAAGGCGCAGCTGGCTCCGGGAAAACCAGTGCCGTGTTGCAGCGGGTCGCTTATCTGCTTTATCGGTACCGGGGCAACCTGAGTAGTAGTCAGGTGATTATGTTCAGTCCTAACCAACTTTTCTCTGACTACATTAGCAATGTTTTGCCAGAACTTGGCGAACAGAACATGGTGCAGTTCACTTATTACCAATATGTCACGCGACGGTTACCACACATTGACGTCCAAAACCTTTTCTCTCAGTTCGAGCAACAACTAACCCCAGTTCAAAAGAAAATTGCACGTGTCAAAGGCAGCTTAGACTTTTTTGAGACAGCCAAGAAATATGCGACAAGTCTTGAAAAATCAGGCTTGCGCTTCCGTGACATTCGCTTCCGTGGTGAGGTGTTCTTTTCACGCCGGCGGATTCATGAAATCTTTTATAGTTACAACGAAAATTATCACATGGGCAATCGCCTGACCGCCACCAAGGAACGGCTGATCAAAATGCTCAATCGGAAAATTGAATCCGAAATGAAATCGCAGTGGGTGCAAGAAGCTGTTGAGAATCTAAGCGGTGAAGAGATTCGCTCCATGCAGCAAGACGGCCCGAAAGAGTTTAAGAATAGTGATGACGAATATCGGTTCTTCGCCCGCCAACTGGTGATGCGTGGCTTCAACGAAATTCAACAAGACATCGTTCGTAATCGCTTCCTTAACATTCGTGGGCAGTATGTCAGTTTCTTGCGTGAAGTACCAGCTATTTATGACCTCGAAGCCGAGGGCATTAGTGCTGATGACTGGCAGGCAGAAGTCGATCATTTTATTACCTTATTTAAGGAACGCCAACTACCAATGGCAGACGCAACGCCATATCTGCACTTGTATGATTTGATCACTGGTCGCCATGGTGAACGCGAGATGCGGTATGTCTTCATTGATGAAATTCAAGATTACACACCATACCAGCTCGCCTACCTTAAGGACAGCTTCCCGCGGGCGAAGTTTACGTTGCTAGGCGATCTCAATCAAGCTATTTTCACAAAAGACGATTCGCGGACGCTGATTAACGAAACCAGCAAGCTGTTTGATCCAGAAAAAACCCGCGTCGTGCAGTTAACCCAAAGTTATCGGTCTACTAAACAGGTCACCGACTTTACGAAAGCGATTCTCACATCTGGTCAAAAAATCGTGGCGTTCAATCGCCAAGGACCATTGCCAAAGTTGGTCGTTCGTCCAGATGAAGCCGGGTTGATGGCGGCTTTGCAGGATCAATTGAAAATTAACAATGAAGCGAAGCAGACAACTGCGGTCATTGCGAAAACGCTGGAAGCCGCAGAAGCCATTTATGAACAAATGAAGGCGGCTGGCATCAAAGTAACTTTGATCAAGTCTGAAAATCAACGACTCGCAGCCGGCGTCATCGTTGTTCCAAGCTTTTTGGCTAAGGGGCTCGAATTCGATGCCGTTGTGCTTTGGCAAATCAATGCGGCCAATTACCATGAAGAGGATGAACGTGAGTTGTTGTACACGGTGGCGTCCCGGGCCATGCATCGACTAACCATGCTGGCTAGTCCTGATGTGACGCCGTTGTTAGACAAAGTACCGGCTGACTTGTACGAGCGGGGGTAAACAGATGGTCAAAATGCATGACACCTTAGCTGTTTCTAGTTATCGTGTTTTTCCAGGTATGCTGAATGCGCATCAGACATTGTTTGGCGGTCAGATCTTTACTTGGATCGATGACGTCAGCTCAATTGCCGCACAACGACTCGGCCGCCGTGGTTTAGCGACTGGCTCATTGGACATGGTGCATCTGGCAGCACCGGTTAAAATGGGGGATGCACTGGTCATTAGGTGCATGGTCAGCGGCGTGGGTCACCGTTCACTGGAAGTTTTCATTCAGTTAATTGGTGAACATCTAGCCACTGGCGAACGCTTCCAAGTCGGCACCGCCTTTGCAACTTTTGTAGCCCGCCACAAAGAAGACGGCCCACTGCCGCCGGTCGAAGCAGAATCTGAGTTTGAAAAGCGCTTGCTAGCCGGTTACGATGAACGACGCGCCGACTATCGGAAAATCAATGCTAGCTTCGGCGAGGTGCCGTTGGATTGAAAGCTTGGATTTTGAAAAGTTTAAAAAGGATCGTCAGTCCAGAGACCAGAACAGTTTGACTAGACGCGCCATTAAAATGCATGATAAATGAGTCTGTAAAAAGGCTACCGTTTTCCAGTCGCTAGCCTCTATGAACCAACAACGCCGTCAACAGCGGCTCTGAATTTACAAATAGCCATCCCAAGGCGGTTAAACTTTAGGGATGGCTATTTTTGTTACTTGTTTTCGGGCACGCTTGGCAAACCTGTTTTCGCGCGGTAAAGTAAACCATAAATCAACTCCCGCACAGTGCTGCAAATATGCGGATTCATTTTGAAAGAAGGACGATTATTTTGGCAAAACGATATGTCGGTTCATGTACCACGGTGCTTGTTGGCAAGAAAGCTTCAATTGATGGCTCCACGATCATTGCCCGAAACGAAGACGGTGAGTCACCATTGCATCCGCAGAAGTTCGTGTACGTGAAACCTGAAGATCAGCCGCGTCACTATCAATCCGTGCTCAGCAAGTTCGCGATTGATTTGCCGGCCGATCCCTTGGGCTACACGGCCACCCCGGAAGCAGAAGATGGCCACGGTATCTGGGCGGCAGCAGGGATTAATAGCGAAAATATTGCCATGACCTCAACCGAAACGATTACAACCAATAGCCGTGTCCTTGGTGTTGATCCGCTGGTGGCAGCGGGGATTGGCGAAGAAGACATGCCAACGATCGTTCTACCATACATTCATAGCGCGCGGGACGGGGTTCAACGCTTGGGCAGTTTGCTTGAACAATATGGCACATACGAAAGCAACGGGATCGCATTTGCTGACAAAGATGAGGTTTGGTACTTTGAAAGTATTGGCGGTCATCATTGGGCAGCCATCCGAATTCCCGACGATGCCTATGTGGTGGCGCCGAACCGCTTCAATATCACCGATTTCGATTTTGCTAGCGATGACACGATGAGCAGTGCCGATCTGCGCGACCTGATTGAAACCTATCATCTCAATCCAGATGCGGAAGGGTACAACTTGCGCCACATTTTCGGCTCCGCTACGATCAAGGATACCCGTTACAACAACCCACGTGCTTGGTACGGTCAGAAGTACTTCAACCCTGAATTCGATACGACACCGATCGATCAGGATCTGCCATTCATTTGCCGGACTAGCAAAAAAATCAGCATCGAAGACGTGAAGTTTGTGGAAAGTTCCCACTATGAAAATACGCCATACGATGTTTACGGCACGACAGGCACGCCAGCACAGAAGAAGCTTTATCGGCCAATCGGCATCAACCGTAATCAGGAACTTCACATTTTGCAGATTCGCAACAATGTGCCAGCTGCAGTTGCCGGCATTCATTGGTTGGCGTTTGGCCCGAACACCTTTAATGCTGTTGTGCCGTTTTACGCTAATGTCAATGACACACCAGCAGCATACCGCGAAACCGGCGACAAGTTCGATGTGACGAAAATGTACTGGCTAAGCAACCTGTTAGCAACGTTTGGTGACTACGACTTTTCGTTATTTAAAGATCAGGAAGATGTTTTTGAACAAAAAACAGTCGCCGCTTGCCGGCACTTGCAGCTCACAACTGATGAAGCTGTCAAAGATGCCAAGGATATTGCCGATCATCTGACAGCTGCCAATGAGCAGATGGCAACGATCGCCATGGCCAACAGCAATGAGTTGTTAGGTCAAATGGTGGCGGCAGCAGCGCCAAAAATGAAGTTACAGTTCACCTTGCACGACTAGGTGATGACTGGCACCAATTGAAGGCAAACAAAAAGCGCTCGATGAAGAGCGCTCTTTGTTTGCCTATTTTTGACTACGATGGCGATACCGATTAAATTGGGTGGTCGCGCGAATTAAGAAGAGTGGCATCAACACTATCAATAAGATGCCAACAAAGACGATAATGCCGGCCGTGGTGCGAAACCGCGCGAGGACAAGCAGCCAGATACCAAAGCCAGTGCCACTGACACAAAAAATGACCAGTAACACATACCATGCCCAGTACCAAAACGGGGATGGACTGCGGCGGAATGTTGGCACGAGGAAAAGGGCCAGCAAAATCGATAAAATAAATTTTCCAATTTGGTTAAGCATTCAGCCTGCCTCCTTGGATGTTAGGCAAATGCGTACTCCCTCAATGTTAAAGTTCCTGATAAGGCTTTTCGGCATCACGCTTGGCCGTCCGAATATGACGCAACTTGCGGATGTAAGCACCGTATTTAATGATAGCACGCACGATTAAGACGAAGCCAAGCGAGAAAATGCTTAGTCCGACGATGATCGCCACCCCAGAAACCGGTGAGGCCGTCGCGGATTCGAACAACAACCAGCCGCCACCGCCTGCAATCGCGCTATTAAGGATGAGCGTGATGACCAGTCTGATTGAATTAGTTCGTAAGGAACTTTCTTGTTTAAAAGTGGGCGCTAAAAGTGGGGCAATTACGCCATCTAAAATCGGTTCAATGAAAAAGGAAAGGAGAAACTCGCCGACTAGTTCAAGCATTGCTGGCACCTCCGTCAGTGTTCGAGCTGGCATCGCGTCGTTTTGATAGGTTGATTGTGAAGATTTTTTTCTTTGTTGTCAAGAAAAGGATTGGCCGAACAACTGGGGCTTTCTATGCTAAAATGAGAACATTAAACGCAAGGAAACGGTAAGTTATGCAATCCGAAATGAATTACTATAAATTTGATCGTGCAGAATGGTCGCAATTCCATTCCCAGAACTTCACCAATGTCACTGATGAAGAGTTGGCGCAGTTGCGATCATTGAATGATGAAATCAGTCTTGATGATGTCAAAATGATCTACTCACCATTGCGACACCTGATTCACATCCGCTATGAGGATTATCAAGGCGATATGTTCACCTTGAGCCGCTTTTTAGGGATGCAACGAAATCCGCACACACCATTCATCATTGGCATTGCCGGATCGGTGGCAGTTGGGAAAAGCACCACCGCGCGCTTGCTGCAACTGTTGCTGAGCCGGGCTTATCCGGAAAAACGCGTGCAGCAGATGACGACAGACGGTTTTTTATATCCTAATGCTGAGTTAGAACGCCGGGGAATTCTTGATCGTAAAGGCTTCCCTGAAAGCTATGATATGGAACTTTTAATCCATTTCATGAACAACGTCAAAAATGCGAGCGGCGCTTTGCGTGCACCAAAGTATAGCCACCAGATTTACGACATTGTCCCAGGCGAATATGAGCTGATCGATCGACCAGATATTCTGATTGTCGAAGGGATCAACGTGCTCCAGCTGCCAAGCAAGCAGCCAATCTACGTCAGCGACTACTTTGATTTCTCGATTTACGTTGATGCCAATCCTGACCTCATTGAACAATGGTATCTGGAGCGTTTCGGCATCCTGCTCGACACGGCCTTCACGGATCCAAACAACTATTACTATCAATACGCGATTGGCGACCGAGCCGATGCCTTCGCGATGGCGCGGCAAGTTTGGCGCGATGTGAACCTCAAGAACCTGAATGAGTACATCCTGCCAACCAAAAATCGTGCTGATATTATTTTGCACAAAACAACGGGACATGAAATTGACCAAGTTTCGCTGCGAAAATGGTAAAATATGGCTGATAAGTCAGTTGAAAAACAGCTGGCTAGCAGTGTCGGACACGCCTGGCTTTTCTGAAGCTTATCGCTGGCAACGCTTAGATGAGAGGCTTCTCACCCGTGATTGACCGACATGTGAAAACTCTGTAAAATTAGTGCATTCAAACAAGGGAGTGTGGCGGACTGTGGCAAATGACCAGAACAAGGATTACGACAAGATCATCGTCCTCGATTATGGCAGTCAGTATAATCAATTGATCACCCGGCGAATCCGGGAATTTGGGATTTACTCTGAATTAAAGCCTCATACGATTACGGCAGCGGAAGTCAAGAAGATTGCGCCTAAAGGCATTATCTTCTCAGGCGGCCCTAACAGTGTGTATGACGAAGGCGCGTTAGGTGTTGATGAGGATCTTTTCAAGCTCGGCATTCCGATTCTGGGTGTCTGTTATGGCATGCAGCTGATGGCACAACGGCTCGGTGGGGATGTTGAACCGGCTGATAACCGTGAATACGGCAAAGCGGACATTGAAGTCACCGATGACAGCGCCAAGCTTTTCCGCGATTTGCCAAAAGATCAAACCGTCTGGATGAGCCACGGCGACCTCGTGACCCGCGTACCAGAAGGCTTCCGGCGAACCGCAACCAGCATCAACTGCCCAATCAGTGCCATGGATGACGATGATCGTAAATTCTACGGTATCCAATTCCATGCTGAAGTTCAAAATACCCAATATGGCCATGAAATCCTCCACCATTTTGCCTTCGACATCTGCAAGGCTGAAGCCAACTGGAGCATGGACGACTTCATCACCAAACAAATCGACAAGATTCGGGCAGAAGTCGGCGACAAGCGCGTTCTCCTCGGTCTTTCTGGCGGGGTTGATTCATCCGTAGTCGGCGTGCTCCTGCACAAAGCCATCGGCACCCAGCTGACCAGTATTTTTGTTGATCACGGCTTGTTGCGTAAAGGCGAAGCTGATCAAGTCATGGAAAGCCTCAAAGGCAAGTTTGGTCTGAACATCATCAAGGTCAACGCCAAAGATCGCTTCCTCGGCGACCTCAAAGGGGTTACTGATCCTGAAAAGAAACGTAAAATCATCGGTCGCGACTTCATCGAAGTTTTCAATGAAGAAGCAGCCAAGCTCAACGGCATCGATTTCTTAGCCCAAGGCACACTTTACACCGACGTGGTTGAATCCGGTACCGACACCGCTCAGACCATCAAGTCTCACCACAACGTTGGCGGCCTGCCAGAAGACCTCAAGTTCAAGCTAATCGAACCGCTGAACAAGCTCTTTAAAGATGAAGTCCGCGAACTCGGCGAAAAACTCGGCATGCCCCACGCCCTCGTCTGGCGCCAACCATTCCCAGGCCCAGGCCTCGGCATCCGCGTCATCGGCGAAGTTACCGAAGATAAACTCGAAATCGTGCGCGATTCCGATTATATCCTCCGTGAAGAAATCGCTAAGCATGGCTTGGACAAGGACATTTGGCAATACTTTACCGTCTTACCAGGCTTCCGATCCGTCGGTGTCATGGGCGATGGCCGAACCTACGATTACACCATCGGCATCCGCGCCATCACCTCAATTGACGGCATGACCGCCGACTTTGCCCGGATCAACTGGGATGTCTTACAAGAGATCTCAAGCCGGATTGTGAATGAGGTTAAGAACGTTAATCGGGTGGTTTATGATATTACTTCCAAGCCACCGGCAACGATTGAGTGGGAATAGTCGAAGCTAAGATATAAATACCGTTATAGCGGTGTTTGTCAACTGTTTTCCGCTACATTTTCCACTGCTGGAACCAAAATGGCACCAGTAATGTGTCTCTTACCCGTAAACTGATTACGAGTGGGGCAACGACCTAATGATCTGCTGGTGTGAAATCAACTAGACCATTAAGTTCTTGTGCTGTCTCAAAGTTATTGTTTGAATATGGATGTCCATGAGTTCCTAAAGTTGTTTGAATGTCTTCATGTCCTGGATATTCCTTAATAATTAATGGATTTTCCCCAATGCTGATTAACAAAGACGCATGAGAATGTCGAAGCGCGTGGACACGAATTCCATGAATATTCGCGGCTTTAGAATAGACATTGATTATTTGGACAGTGGTCCGCGAGTAGTTGGCACACCATTGTATGAAAGCACAAAATCTGGTTTAACTTCAGACGCTTGAATCTCTTTCCACTCGGAGAGATATTCGAGTGTCTTTTTATCTAACGGAACTGTCCGAACACTGGCGCGAGTTTTGGGTGAAGTAAATTCATAGTTAAATGCATTTAAATAATACAGTGTTTTGTTGACAGGCATTGTACCGGCTTAAAAATCAATGTCTTCATTCTGAAGAGCGATTTATTCACCGAAACGGGCACCAGTCATAAACACAAGCTAAGTTATGGTGAAATTGAAAAGCTAATACATAGTTATTAAGATCAATTAACGAAATGACTTTCTCGAACTCGGTTTTAGTCCAGAAATCAATCTTTTTATTTTCCGTCATTCAATTGCCAACAAATTTTATTGGATTCTCTTCACAGAATCCTAGTACAATTGCACGATCAAAAACCAAAGATAACAAGCATTGAACTAAGCGGGTGTATGAATTACTTACTTGATTCTTCATCATGATTTGCCATTTCTGTATATCCACCGGCGCAATATTATTAATGAAATACTTGTTAAATTCTTTGAATTGCTTTCGAAAGACGCTTACGCGACTTTCAAAAGTTGCTTTTTTAACGTGACTTTCATATCAAGGAAATAAAAATTGCTGACAGCCCATGATCGCTTTGACAGCATTGATACCTTTTATCTATAACTTCAAGCTCAAATATCCACCCCTGCCTTGTCCTTAAGTGCCAAGAGTCTCGGTACATTAATAAAGGTTTACTGAGAATCAAGACAAACGATCTTCCGATAAAGTTACGATGTCGTGTCAAGAACCCAGACAGGCATCGACACTCTGCTGTAATAATAAAAAGCGGGACAATCCATTGAAGACCGTCCCGCGGAAGTCAATTCTTGTCGCGGGGTTGCCCACTGGGAAGGCGATTTCGTTAAGGGTAAGCGGGAAGAAAGCTAGTGAGCCCGCTTTGATGATGCTCACCGAGCGATATAGTCGTGCGGAACGTTTGTTCTGATTCTAAACTATCATGTCAGCACTTGCCGCGGTGCCCTTCAGAACACCATTGAAGACTATGGAGCTAAGATGTTCAAGACGATCACCCTTGACAATGGCAGTGAGTTCTCCCAGTTTTCCTAAGTTCACGGCACCGAGATCTACTTTGCTCATCCGTATTCGCCTTGAGAAAGAGGTTCTAATGAGAATAACAATGGTCTTCTTCGAGAGTCCTTCCCCAAGCAAAAGTCCATGAAGCATGTATCTGTCATGGATCTCCAACATGCCGAGTACGTTCTAAACAATTGTCACCGAAAGTCGTTGGGCTATATCTGTCCAACCGACTTGTACCATGAATTAACTGTGGAAGCCCTCCCACTAGTAAGGATAGATTACATACAAGAGTTGCACTTCATTTGACAATTCGGCGAATTGTTTTCTTGTAACTTTACTTCTAATAGTGCAAGATAATAAATGAATATGGAGGAGATTATGGTTATGATGTCTGACAAAAAAAATGAAGAAAAAATTAATGTTTACCGGGGCAGTGAGATACCGCAGAAAACAGATTTATCTGTTTTTAGGGCAGAGTTTGGAAAATATATGCAAAGTGATAGTTTAAACTTTTTATTTGGCTCCGGTTGTTCAAGTGTATTCGAAACTGGTAAGAATGGTAAGACAGAGCAGGTTGGTATAGATACAATGGCCGGTCTTTACTCAAAGTTCAAAGAGGAGAATCCAAATTTTAAGATTGGTGATAAAGATCTGGATGATCCTGATTTTGAAGATAATTTAGAAAGACTTATGGATATACTAATTTCGTTAAGAGAAGCTAAAAACTATATAAAAACGAACACGGATCCTGATGAGCAAATAAATGATGTGCGCAAGTTCATTAAGGCACAGATTAAAAAGAATATTAATAGTGAAGTCGTTATAAAACTCTATAAAGAGTTTTATATGCGTACGATAAGCCTAGATTGCATAATTAAAGTTACCACCCAGAAAATGTGAAAAAAGACCTGTCCGTTCTTGCTAAAATGGTGTTTGCATAACATACCATCTAGAGAGAAGGACAGGTCCCATGGCCATTATAACCTTAATTGAACGATCTCAGATAGAACTGATGCAACACCACACGATTCAATACATCGCCGCGACCTTAGGCCGCTCTCGTATTTCTATTAGGCATGAGCTTCACCGTTGCCCTGAAGGTGATTACTGCGCCATTATAGCTCAGGATCATGCCGATACTTGTCGGCATCGTTGTGGTCGGCACTCGATTTTAACGCCTAAGTTGAAGCGGATGGTAACTGAGAAGCTAAACCTAGGTTGGTCCCCTGAAATGGTCGGTTATGCCGTTCACTGTGCGCCACACACGATTTACCACTGGATTTATCAAAGACAAGTCGATTTTCAGCCAAGCCAACTCTTTGATCACGGTAAACGTCATAAAAGAAGACAAGACCTTCGGTCGCGCTATAACCAAGCAGTAGGCACCTCAATTGAGATTCGCAGTGAGTCAGCTAACCGGCGAACCGAAAAAGGACATTTAGAGATGGATACAGTTCGCGGTGGTCGCGGGTCAAAGGCTGCTGTTTTGACCATTGTCGATCGGGTGACACGTTTAATGGCGACAACTAAGCTTGAAAACTTATCACAAAATGCTGTTCTCAAGGGATTTGCAAGACTGATGGTGGACTTTCCGGGTCCGGTTCGATCAGTGACGGTTGATCACGGTAAAGAGTTTTCCTGCGATCAGGCGCTTACAAAGCGCTATCGGATACCGGTTTACTTTTGCCACGCCTATCACCCGAATGAACGGGGCACAAATGAACGGTTCAATCGAGAACTTCGCTACTATTTCCCGAAGGGAACACAGTTTGATCAGGTTTCAGAGACCGATATTCAACAAGCCACAGCGCTTATCAATAACAAACCTAGAAAATGTCTCCGTTGGCAAACCCCAGTTCAAGCAGTGAGAAAGCCTCTTTCTAGGTGGTAACTTTATTATTGCAATCTAGGTAAGAAAGTCTCGACAAAATCCAATTAATATTGTAACTACTAACTATGATTTATTTAATGAGTTAGCTTTAGATAGTCTTGGCTTTTTTTATAATGATGGTTTTTCCGGTACCTTTAGAAGAAGATTTAATCCTTTGGTTTACAACTATATATATGCTAATAATATGAATCTAAATAAAAGTATTTGGAATAGGGTAGATAACTTCTATAATCTCTTTAAAATACATGGTTCGGTTTCTTGGGAGAAACAGGATGGTAATATTTATGAAAAAGATCCTGAAAATATCGAAGCTGAAAATGTTATGATCTATCCAACTCCATTAAAGGATAGAAGTACATTAATGGTACCATACTCTGACTTATTCAGAAATTTTCAAAATCACCTAGCAAGCCCAAATGCGGTTTTAATTACCTTAGGATATAGTTTTGGAGACGATCATATTAACCGGGTTATTCTGGATAATTTATCGATACCTTCTTTCAGATTGATTGTTTTTGGGGATTCAAGTACTGATAACGATGCCAATGGTCAAAAAAAAGATTCAAACATTCTTCAGTTGCTTAAAGCACATGATCCAAGAATTATCGTAATCAATTCAGAAAGCAAGATACATTATTTCGAAAATTTCATTAATAAAATTATGCCGAGTCCATTGGTTGATGTACAGGAAAGCCAAAAATTAACAGAAGCAATTAGAAATATAGGGTCAGTGTTACAGGCGGGTGATAAAAATGGGAAGTAGAACAATTGGTAAATTGGTATCGATCCGTAATGGACAGATTATTGCTGAAATTTCGTCAGATCTTGGAGAGTATGTTAATACTCTGGATGGTATTAATTTTGTTGGTGAAGTTGGGAGCTATGTCACAATTCACGATTTTGATAGAGATGTTATTGCCGAAATAAGCGGTATTAATGAGGAACTTAAGAATGGTTATCAAGAATATGAAAAGCCAAATTCTGTAGAACAGATTACTGGATTGAAGTCAATATTTGAGACAGATTTTAAGGGACATTCAGAACCGCGTTTA
>ENA-OWZT01000296-OWZT01000296.1-human-gut-metagenome-genome-assembly--contig:-NODE-296-length-13394-cov-7.67494_pt1 | contig 13394 bp, 12 predicted proteins | sample MGYA00249265_ERZ652125 | MGnify/ENA primary metagenome ERZ652125 (study PRJEB26925, sample SAMN05827236) | human gut metagenome | biome: ENVO:2100002; feature: ENVO:00000062; material: ENVO:00002003... | reverse complement strand
GCGTCTGTAACGCGATTCCTAAGGTTTCGCGAGCACCATCCACCATCAATACATCATTTTTAAATGCAGGGTCCCATAAATCACTCCAGCCATGGATCGAAGAAACATCAACTTCTTCAGTATTTGCCATGATTCCGATCGTGCCCCAAAAATAGGGGATCGAGTAGGTATTGTCAGGATCAAAGGCTTGATCCATCAAAAAAGGCGACAGATCTTCCGTTCCCGTCAATTTCTGATGGTCTAAAGGCACTAACAATCCTTCTTCGATCATTTTCGGAATGATCGATTCGCTAGGGAAAACCAAATCATAGCGCGAGCCGCCTTGTTTGATTTTGGTTTCCATCGCTTCGTTGGAGTCAAATGTATTATAAATCACTGAGTAACCAGTCTCAGTTTCGAATGTTTTGATCAATTCGGGGTCAATATATTCGCCCCAATTGTAAATAATCACTGTATTTTTGTCGGACGACGTTGCTGCCCCCGATTCTTTCGTTAACACCGAAGCACCTAAAAACAGCAACGCGGTGATGCCGATCACACCGCAAAAAAATACCCACAACCTTTTCAATTCATCAATTCCTTCTTTCTCTACAATTTCGTATTTCTTGAGTAGCGTAATTGATTTTTAAAGAAAAGGCAATAAAAAAATGAAGAAAAAATAAACCCGTTTCTTTCAAGGCTTTGAAGGAGGAACGGCCAGGTGGCTGGGGCAGTTTCCAAACATATCATTTGTCAAATTCCCTCCTTTTGCCTAAGCTAGGGAAGTGAGAAATCAAGGGATGGAAAAACAGGAACCTCTCTTTGATGAAGAATGAATGTAAGGAGTGAAGCATCAATGGAAACACGTGCTGTCGTTATTGAAGCCTATGGTGGAAAAGACCAATTAAAAGAAGCAACGGTCCAATTACCAGAATTAAAAGCAAATCAATTATTAGTCAAAGTTGCCGCAACGTCCATCAACCCGATCGATTGGAAATTAAGAGAAGGCTATTTAAAACAAATGTTTCCGTGGGACTTCCCAATTATTTTAGGTTGGGATGTCGCAGGGGATATCGTAGAAATAGGTGCTGACGTGACAGAATTCAAAGTTGGTGATGCGATCTATGCTCGCCCTGAAACGACTCGTTTTGGGACGTATGCTGATTACGCCATCGTGGATGCTGAGTTAGCAGCGATCAAACCAGAAAACCAAAACTACGCAGAAGCAGCTGCAGTGCCATTAGCTGGTTTGACTGCTTACCAAGCGTTGTTTGAACACGGTCGTTTAAAAGAAGGGGAAAAAGTCTTGATCCATGCCGGAGCAGGCGGAGTTGGTACCTATGCGATCCAACTAGCAAAAGCAGCTGGCGCTTACGTCATCACGACGGCTAGTCCTCGTAACCATGAGTTATTGCAAAAACTTGGTGCCGATGAGATCATCGATTACCATACGACAGATTTTGAAGAAGTCTTGCAAGACATCGATTTGGTCTTTGATACGATGGGGGGCGACACCCAGAAGAAAAGTTTCACTGTCTTAAAACCTAAGGGCCGTCTGATCTCGATTTTGAGTATTGAAGACGAAGACTTGGCAAAAGAAAAAGACATCTTCGCCAAAGCAATTTGGTTACGAACCAACGGCAAACAATTGGCAGAATTGACAGAGCTGATCGAAGCAGAAAAAGTCAACAGTATCATCGGTGCAACCTTCCCATTGACGGCACGAGGAATTTACGATGCCCACGCATTGAGTGAGACACACCATGCAGTCGGCAAGATCGTTATTGAAAATCAAGACAATTTCATCAGCCAAGACGCAGAATAAAGGAGGCTGAACCGATGCGCATATGGCATGAAGCGCTGATACCTGCTTTGCCTCGGCAGCAGCTGTTAGGCCAGCATCGTGAAGCAGCAGCCTTGCGGGGGCTAGGCTGGGGTAAAAAGCACGCAACCGTCGATTACGTTTTTACCCATCCGCCCTATAAATTGTTTCAATACCATCAGTTTGTGCTGGATGAAATGACCTATCGAGGCTATCGGCCAGCACCTGAATGGTACGATCCAGCGTATCGTGGCAAAAATCTGCCGCTGGAACCCTCCGTTCAAGCTGTTCCTTTGACTACGCCGATCTATCCAGAACATGATGAAGCATACTTGGAAGAATGCTTAGTAAATCTCCATAGTAAAGGGATCTATCTTTAAAAACCAAACACTTTCCTGAATTTTTGTTCGGGAAAGTGTTTTTTTGCTTTAAAATCGATAACTTACAAAAAGTAAGCATATTGTTCGCAACTTTTTTTGTTCCTTGTTATAGTGAGAACAGAGAATCAGTAATGAGAAATGAGGAAAAGAAAATGACCATCAATCACAGAAATCTTGAATTTGGGTTAGATACGTTTGGCGATCTAGCCTTTGATGATACAACGAAAGAACGGATCAGTTACAGCGAATCGTTGCGCAATATCGTGGCAGAAGGAAAATTAGCCGATGACGTCGGCATCGATGTCATTGCCTTAGGGGAGCACCATCGGGAAGAATATTCGATCTCAAGTCCTGATACGGTACTAGCGGCTTTAGCGATGGTTACCAAAACCATCAAATTAGGTACCGGTGTAACTGTCTTGAGTTCGGATGATCCCGTGCGGGTCTACGAACGGTTTGCGACCGTTGACGCGTTGTCGAACGGTCGTGCACAAATCATGCTGGGACGAGGATCTTTTACTGAATCATTCCCTCTATTCGGCTATGACTTGCAAGATTATGAAGAACTATTTGAAGAAAAAACAGCGATGTTTAGTGAACTGAGAAAAGGCAAACCATTAACTTGGGAAGGCAAGTTCACGCAATCCTTAAAAAATGTCGACGTTTTTCCAAAAATCGAGGGACACCAATTAGATACCTATGTGGGTGTCGGTGGAACCCCTGAATCGATCATTCGTGCCGTCCGTTATGGGTTTCCCGTTATGTTAGCGATCATCGGTGGCGAACCTGCTCGTTTTGCGCCGTATGTTGATCTGTATAAAAAGGCAGCGCAGCAATTGGGGCAACCGATTCTGCCAATCGGCATGCACTCCCATGGTGTGATCGCCGACACCGACGAAGAAGCCTATGAAATCGGCTGGAACTACATCAAAAAGAGCATGGACAAAATCGGTCTTGATCGCGGCTGGCCAGCCATGAGCAAAGAGCGCTTTGACTTTGAAGTCGAACATGGATCTTACTATGTAGGCAGTCCAGAAACCGTGGCGCAAAAAATCGCCCGTATGATGCCGCAAGTCGGTGTAGAACGCTTTGATCTGGTTTACGGTACTGGCGGACAGCTGCAAAAAGACCGTTTCAAAACGATTGAATTGTATGGAACCAAAGTGATTCCACGGGTGAAAGAATTGTTGGCAGCAGGTGATAGCAATGCCTAAAACCATCGGTATTTTAGGCGCAGGCAAGTTAGGCTTAGCGCTCGCAAATCTTGGTGCCAAGGCGGGCTATCGGGTCTTGATCGCCAGTACGAAGCCAGCAGAAAAAATCGCCTTGTCCGTTTCTGTGTTGGCTCCGGGAGCGATCGCAAAAAATGCCGTTGAAGTGATGACAGAAGCCCAAACGATCCTTTTGGCAATCCCATTGAGTAAGTACCAACAGCTGCCAGCAGAAGCTTTGGCTGGCAAGCTAGTGATCGATGCCATGAATTATTGGTGGGAAGTCGATGGCAAAGAAACAGAATACTCATCCATCGAGCAGACTTCTTCGGAACGTGTGCAACGCTATTTTTCCCAAAGTAAAGTAGTCAAAGGATTCAATCATATGGGGTACCACGATATCCAAGAGGAATCTTTGCTGACGAGAACAGCTGCTCAAGGGACTGCCAAAAAAGCCATCGCCATTGCTGGCGATGACCAAACCGCCCTCGATCAGACAGCAGAAATCATTGCTGCCTTCGGCTTTGATCCCTTTCCTATCGGTGCTTTAGCTAATGGCATCATGTTAGAACCCGGCAGCCCTTTCTTTGGTGCCAATCAAACCAAAGAGGGATTGACGGCATTGATGAAGGCGTTTTGGAGCAGTGAGAAAGGGCAAGCGTTTCTGGCGCGTCCTTCCGCTGTGAGTAACAAGCAGCAGGTTCCTCAGTAAAAGAGCCGCCTCAATGTACGGCTGGATACGATAAAAACAACCCTCTTCTCAAAAAAAGAAGAGGGTTTTTCCCATCCAGTCAAATCAGCACGTGGTCGCTAAAAATGCAATGTGATTGTTACGATTGTGATTCGTAAGCAGTGGTTGTTACGTTTACGTCTCTGCCAGACGATCCATAGTGTACATATCAGCCTGTACCTGCTTTGTGCTCGCCTTTGACACCCACCCATGTTTGTTAAAGATCGACTAGCCAGTTGGTTTGTTGGATCTTTCCATCTAATTCTCGCAGCTGTTTGGCGGTCGCATTCAATTGCTCCGTTAGCGTTTTTGTATCGATCGTACGCACCAGTCGAATTTCGTTGCGACCCATTCGGGGAGCTGCTTTGGTTTCATCCAGTGCTTGCGTAAGCAGTGCATGCTTGCGGCGCAGCTGTTCTCGCTGTTCTAGTGCTTCCATCAACAATAACGCACTATCTGCTAAAGAGGCAGTCGCATTTTTCCGATTGATGGCTACGACTAATTCTGAATACTGTTGATTGATCTCATCGTATTCCTTGAACAATTCTGTGATACTGCGATCCAAGGTATCGCCTTCTTGGACTAACACACTGCTAGAGATTTCGTTGCGCAATTGAAACAGACGATTGTTCAAATCTCGTCTTAAAAGTAACGCTTCTGCTAATTTCATTTTGGCACACTCCTTTTTACAAATGAGAAGGCTTATCTAGTTCTTATCCTAGAGAAGAACGTGACGAAAGGCAAGCAAGACGCAAAACAAGCTCTGATAGAAAAATCATAAAAAACTGAATATTCGCAATTCTTGTTGACTTCCAAAAACACCAATAGTATACTTTAAAACAATCATGAAATAGACAAAAAAACGTCATTTACCTGTTTTTTAGATAAAAAGAAAGACGATGAAGAGAAGAGTAGCTTTGGAATCTGTTAGAAGAGAACCCGGATGGTGAGAAAGGGCAGCAGAAAAAAAGTGAAGATGAGCTCTGAGTGATCTGATTTGTTCACGCAAATCAGACGGAAAGCAGCCGTTACCGTGCCAAGTATCTTAGCGTACTGTTGAGGTGCCATTTGTGAGAATGGTGCGAAAAAGGGTGGTAACACGAAAATCTCGTCCCTTTGTTTGTCAAAGTTGATAAGCAAAGGGATGAGGTTTTTTCTTTTTATCGTTGAATGCGTTTTTTGCTGTCATGAAAAACACTTGCGTTGGTTGCGCAATCACATAGGAGGAAGAATGAAAATGATCTGGAAGAAGCGTTTATTGGTTGCAGCAGGAGTGATTGGGTTGACCCTTTCTGGCTGCACGACAACAGGAAATACCGAGGGATCAGAGGCTGAAACTAACGGTGCGTCGAATCAAGCGATTGCGGTGAGTCTACCAGCTGAGCTGACGACTCTCGATACGACCCAAACGACGGATAAAGCAACGTTTACCATCGTACAACATTTATTCGAAGGGCTCTACCGTTTCGATGAAAACAGTGAACCAGTTCCAGGCTTGGCAGAAGGAGTCGAAATCAGTGAAGATGGCAAAACCTATACCTTTACTTTGCGAGACGATGCGAAGTGGAGCAATGGCGAAGCGATCACTTCGGCTGACTTTGCTTATGCGTGGAAAAAGTTAGTTGATCCAGCAACGATGGGACCAAACGCCTATTTGTTGGATAATGTAGTCAATAGTAAAGACATTCGTGAAGGCAATGCAGACGTAGAAACGATTGGTCTGGAAACCCCAGATGACGCGACCTTTATCGTACAGTTGGAGCAGCCACAGCCTTCGTTTTTATCCTTGATTTCCATCGGCTGGTTGGCACCGCAAAATCAAGCCTTTGTTGAAGAAAAAGGCGAGACCTATGCCCGGACAAGTGAAGATTTGTTGTATTCTGGTCCCTTTACTTTAACCGATTGGCAACAGACAGGAGACGAGTGGACGCTAGTGAAAAACGACCAATACTACGATGCTGATGTCGTTCAATTGGAGGAGATCAAAGGCTCCACCATCAAAGAAGAAAATACGGGGATCCAATTGTTTGAAAGCGGCGACCTTGATTTGCAAAAAATCAGCGGGATCTACGTCCAACAATACGGGGACAATGAAGAACTAGTTACGCAAAACGATGTGGCGAACTTTTTCTTAGACTTCAATAAAACCGCCAACGATGCCTTAGCAAATGTTCATGTGCGTAAAGCGATCGCGTTGGCGATCGACAAAGAAAGTCTCGTGGATAATGTGTTGAACGATGGAGCGAAAGTTTTAAATGGATTGATCCCTACCGGATTAGCTGCGAATCCAAATACTGGCGAAGATTTTCGAGCATATAGCGGTGATTATAACCTGTATGATTTAGAGGCTGCCAAGGAAGAGTGGGAAAAAGCCCAAGCGGAAATTGGCGAAAGTACGACGCTGCGTTTATTAGTGACAGATGATGACAATGGTCAAAAAATCGGGGAGTATTTGCAAAGCCAACTGCAAGAAAACTTGCCAGGCTTGTCGATCTCCATCAACAAACAGCCACGTGCCAGCTTGAATCAATCAAGAGCAAATAGTGATTATGAGCTTTCCGTTTCTGGCTGGATCGCTGGAAGCAGTGACATGGATATGTTCTTTATCTTATACAAAAACGGCGCTTCCTTTAACTACGGCGGCTATATCAATGAAGAATATACGGCGTTGACGGAAGATGCGCGCACCGTTCATGCCAACGACCCCGATCAATATTTTGAAGATTACAAAGCGGCAGAAGAAATTTTGTTGGAACAAGATGCTGCGCAAGTCCCTCTTTACCAAAGTGCTTCAAATTATCTGATCAAATCAAATGTTAAAGACATCCAATTCCCAGCTTATGGCGCGCATTTCTTTTTCCGCACCGCCTATGTTAGTGAATAAGGGGAAAAATAGTTGAATGAAACGCGTACGTTTATTCGATGAACATGCGCGTTTTGCAACAAAAAAAGCAGTTCAGAAAGCTGAACTGCTAAATGCGGAAGATGGGAGTTGAACCCACACGAGATAAACTCACACGCGCCTGAAGCGTGCGCGTCTGCCATTCCGCCACTTCCGCATAAGATAAAGATAATCCTTTCTAGGAAGAAATGCAAGTCCAATCTCACAAAAAGGAGCCCGCCAGCGAGGACTGGCGGGATAGGAGTAAAAATGAAAAGTGTTAGGGTTGTTTGTTGGTATGCATTTATAATAGCGGGAAAATGTGAAAAAAAATTGACGAATCAAACAGAATTCTGAGAAGAAATCGCCAAGAAAAAGTGAAACCATCTAAAACGGTCAGAAGACAAAAAGGAGCCCGCCAGCGGGGACTGGCGGGAAGGAGTAAAAATGAAAAAGTGTTAGGGTTGTTTGTTGGTATACAAGTATCATACCGAGAAAATATGAAGAATTTTCGCGTGAAATTTAGAAATTGCGTGAATCTTTTGACAAATTATGGCTTCTGTTTGAATTTTTTCTTAAAAGAGAATTGACAAAAGGCACAAGCTTTGATAATTTTAATGAAACAAAATGCAAACGCGATGAAAAAGAAAGTAGAATCACGGGCGTTGTCTAGCAGAGAGTTCCAGCAGGTGAGAAGGAACGACAACAAATGATTTGAAAATGACTTTGGAGCGGATTTTCTGACTAATTAGGAAAATACGGTTGCCCCGTTAACAAGCGACAGTCTCCGAGTGTTTTCGGGTACTGAATGAGGTGAGGCCTGTGAAGGTTTTACAGATTAAGGTGGTACCGCAGGTGATGCCCTTAGCTTTGGCTAAGGGCTTTTTTTGTGTCTGTAGGGTCAGCTGTTTCATGCGAAGGTTTTGTTGAAAAGGAGAAAGGTTGTTGGGAGGAGAGAAAATGCACAAATTAGTGGTTCAAACCGATTTTGGTTTGCAAGATGGAGCGGTCAATGCGATGTACGGGGTAGCCTATCAAGTGGCACCAGAGCTGGTCATTGCGGATTTGACTCATGAGATCGAGCCATACAACATTCATGATGCCAGCTATCGCCTGCTGCAAAGCGTCACCTATTGGCCAGCAGGAACAGTCTTTGTTTCAGTGGTCGATCCTGGCGTAGGGTCTGATCGACGAAGTGTGGTTGCCAAGCTGGCGACCGGGCAGTTGGTTTTGACACCAGATAACGGCACCCTGACCTATTTAGCGACTTATATCGGAATCGCTGAACTTCGGGTGATCAATGAGGCAACTGAGCGCTTGGCAGGATCAGCCGAAAGCCATACGTTTCATGGTCGGGATGTTTATATGTATAATGCCGCTCGGCTCGCCAGCGGTGCCATCAGCTTTGAAGAGCTAGGAACACCTGAACCTAAAGAAGCGATCCAAGTTTTTGCCATTGAAAAGCCAAGCCAAACAGCTGAAACGATCACAGGGACGATCGATATTCTCGATATCCGCTTTGGTTCGTTGTGGACGAATATTCCCCACACGTTCTTTAAGCAATGGCAGGTCCAATACAATGAGTCGCTGCTCGTCAGTATCTACTACCAAGATACCCTGCGTTATCAAGAAGAAGTGCGTTTCGGACGCTCCTTTGCGCAAGTGGCAGAACAAGAACCCGTCTTATATGTCAATTCCTTGCTGAATATCGGTTTAGGGCTCAACTTGGCTTCATTTGCTGAAACCTATAAAATCGGAACTGGCACAAATTGGAAAATTACCCTCAAAAAAAGGAGAAATGAAAAATGAATCAATCAAAATTTACAGTAAAACACATTGTTGCAATCGGTATCGGTGCTGCGGTCTTTTTCGTCTTAAAACGTTTCGTCACGATTCCGACGGGTTTCCCAAATACAGATATCGCCACAGCCTATCCTTTCTTGGCGCTATTAGGCGTTGTCTACGGTCCGATCGTGGCTGGTTTAGCAGGTTTTATCGGGCATGCCCTAGGAGATTTAACGACTTATGGTCCATGGTGGTCTTGGATCGCAGCCTCTGGGATCTTAGGGGTGTTCTTTGGACTTTTGACTCGTTGGATTCCAATCCAGCAAGGAACCTTTGGCGCTAAAGAAATTCGGACCTTCTTGATCGGTGAAACGATCGCAAATTTGGTCGTCTGGGTGATCATTGCCCCGATCGGGGATATTTTGATCTATGGCGAACCAGCGAACAAAGTCTTTACGCAAGGAGTCATTGCGGGATTGACCAATGCAGTCGTAACTGGGATAATCGGAGTGATCCTGCTAAAAGCCTATGCCCAAACCAAAACCAAAAAAGGCAGCTTGAGCAAGGAATCCTAACCAAAGAAATGTGTGAAGGCTAAAAATGAAACAAAAAATCATTCAATTTACGAATTTTTCTTTCCAATATGATGCACAAGCGGAACCGACCTTGAAAAACATCGATCTAACGATCTATGAAGGAGAAAAAGTCCTGATCGTCGGTGCCAGCGGTTCTGGCAAAAGTACATTAGGAAAATGTTTGAACGGTTTGATCCCGCAAAACGACAAAGGCAGTAGTACTGGAGAATTGACGATCGGTACCAATGCCTTTGGGCAAGCTTCCATCTACGAGCTGTCTTTGACCGTCGGCACGGTGCTGCAAGACACCGATAGCCAATTTGTAGGCTTGACCGTAGCAGAAGATATCGTGTTTTCATTGGAAAACGATCAGCGCAGTCAAGCAGTGATGCAAGAGGCGCTGCGTTTTTGGGCAGAAAAGACTGACTTAATGGATCATTTGGCGAAAAAACCGCAGGAATTATCGGGTGGCCAAAAGCAGCGTGTTTCAATGGCAGGTGTTTTGATCGATGAAACACCGATTCTACTGTTTGATGAGCCGCTAGCCAACTTGGATCCGCAAACAGGTGTGGAAGCCATCAAAATGATCGACCAGCTGTATCAAGAGAAGCGTTTTACCACCATCATCATTGAACATCGCTTAGAAGAAGTGTTAGCAGCAGCTGTCGATCGCATCATCGTGATGGAAGAAGGCCGCATCCTTGCCGACAGTACACCGAATGAACTATTAAAAACGGACATGCTGCAGCAAGTCGGCATTCGTGAACCGCTGTATTTAGCTGCTTTAAAAAAAGCGGGGGTTCCCGTGACCGAGGCTGCTGATTTGGTCGCGGTAGAAGCATTTGCATCACCTGAGATTGCCGAAAAACTGACTCAGTTTCAGGAAAAATTTCCGAAACCGGCGCTTCCTAGCCACCAGCCGCCGTTGTTGGAAGCAAAAAATCTATCGTTTTCCTACCAAGTGGGCAAACCCATTTTGCAGGCACTGGATTTTACCATCCATCAAGGAGAAATGATTAGTTTGGTCGGGCATAATGGCGCAGGAAAATCGACCTTGTCCCATTTGATTACCGGCTTTTTAACTCCGACTTCTGGCAAATTACTTTGGCAAGGAACGGACATGGGCAATGATTCCATCAAAGAACGAGCGCAAAAAATCGGGTATGTGTTGCAAAACAGCAATCAAATGCTGTCAAAAAACTTCCTGTTTGACGAAGTTGCCTTAGGCTTGCGCAACCGAAACGTTCCAGAGGCTGAAATCACAGAAAAAGTTCACCAGACCTTGAAAATTTGTGGTCTTTATCCGTTTCGCTCATGGCCATTGTCGGCACTAAGTCATGGGCAAAAACGCCGAGCCGCCATTGCAGCGATCCTCGTCTTAGATCCTGAACTCATTTTATTGGATGAGCCGACAGCGGGACAAGACTATCGCCATTACACTGAAATGATGCAATTTTTACAGGAGTTGAACCAGCGGGGATTAACGATCGTTATGATCACCCACGATATGCATTTGATGTTGGAGTATACACAGCGGACGATCGTTTTGACAAAAGGAACGATTTTGCTGGACGCACCGCCAGAACTTGTTTTAGCAGACAAACAAGTGGTGAGTGCCGCAAACCTCAAAGAAACCAGCTTGTATACACTGGCGACCCTTAACCAGCTGACAGATCCCGCCGCTTTTACTGCTGCCTTCATTGCCAGCGAGAAGGAGGGATACGATGGAGAGTAATCTAATCGGTTATCTTGACCGCAAAACGTGGATTCACCAATTAAGCGGTGCCGCAAAACTGATTTGTTTTTTGCTGCTATCCGTCATCGGGATGATCTCTTATGATACGCGTTTTCTCATTGGACTGGCATTGTTTTCGGTCTTTCTATTTGCCAGTGCTGGAATTCGCTACCGAGATATCGCTTTTGTATTGAAATTTATCATCTTCTTTTCGCTTTTGAATTTGGTGGCGGTCTATCTTTTCGCACCAGAATATGGGGTGGAGATCTACGGTACGCGCCACGTGATTTTCGAAGGGATCGGTCGGTATACATTGACCCAAGAGCAAGTGTTTTATGAGTTGAATCTGTTGATCAAATATTTTGTCACGATTCCCCCAGGGTTGATTTTCCTGTTTACCACCAATCCAAGCGAGTTGGCGTCCAGCATCAACCGCATCGGGATTTCCTACAAGATCGCCTATGCAGTCGCACTGGCTTTGCGTTACATTCCCGATATTCAAGATGATTTTCGGACCATTGCCAAAGCGCAGCAAGCACGGGGCGTGGAGCTTTCTAAAAAAGCACCTTTGCGCAAGCGAGTGGCAGGCAATGTCGCGATCGCAATTCCTTTGATTTTTTCCAGCTTGGAACGGATCGACCATATTTCTGCTGCCATGGAGCTAAGAAGGTTTGGCAAGCATAAGCAGCGTACCTGGCTGAAAGCTAAGCCGATCCAAGGCAAAGATCTCTTGGCGATTGCTGTCGTTTGCTTGATCGTGGCGCTCGGATTGTCCTTGATGGTCCTTAATGGCGGACGTTTCTACAATCCGTTTCGTTAACAAATCACCCCATGAAAACTTAAAAAAAGCGGACGCATTGTCAACAATGAAAGTGGGACGGATAAATCAGAGTTGATTCATCCGTCCCAGAAATGATCGAGCCAAAAAACGCAGGATAGTCAGTCAATTGACTTTAGCGAGTGCTACATTTGCTAAAGTCAGTTGCTGCTAGGTCTGCGTTTTTTTGCCGCAAAAAAAAGGAGCCCGCCAGCGGGGACTGGCGGGATAGGAGTAAAAATGAAAAAGTGTTAGGGTTGTTTGTTGGTATGTATTGATAATAGCGGGAAAATGTGAAAAAAATAGGAAGAGAAAGCAATAGAAGTGTGTCAATCTATTGATGATTTTCGTAAAACATTCCAGCGTAAGCCTTTTGGATCTTTGATTGACGGAAATGCGAAATAAGGCTACACTGATGGCATCAAAGCAGTACAAGGAGGGGACAGGATGGATGCCATTACGATCAACGGACTAAGCAAACAATACAACAAGAAGTACGCCATCGAGAATGTATCATTGCAAGTGGCAGAAGGAGAGATTTTTGGCTTTATCGGACCAAATGGTGCGGGAAAATCAACGACCATCAAAGTATTGTTGAATTTTATCAAACCAGATGCAGGACAGGCTGCGATTTTTGGACGAGATTGCCAACAAGCAGCCAAAGAGATCAAAACGTTTACTGGGTATGTTTCCAGTGATGTACGGTTTTATTCAAAAATGACGACAGCAGAACTACTGGCATTTACGGCGGATTTTCATCAAGTCAAGCAGCCAAAAAAAGAGATTCAGGAGTTGATGGAGCTTTTTCAAATTGATCCAAACAAATCGATCGCAGAACTTTCTTTAGGGAACAAGAAAAAAGTCGGGCTTGCGAGCGCCTTGATTGCACAACCGAGAATGTTGATTTTAGATGAGCCGACCAATGGCTTAGATCCCTTGATCCAAAAACGGCTGTTTGAAGAGCTTCTCAGAAGAAACAAACAGGGGATGACGATTTTTCTATCCAGTCATGATCTGCATGAAATTCAGACCTATGCCCATCGTACCGCCTTTATTCGTGAAGGACAGATCATCACCGTGAAAGAATTGAGTGAGGAAGAAAATTTCGGCAAAGTTGTAACGCTCACGAATGAGGACAGTATCTCATTAGCCGGCTTGGAAAACGTACAAGTTCTTGCTCAGGAATCACACAGCTTGCGTTTTTTCTATCAAGGGGACATGAATCAGCTGGCACATTTTTTAACCAATTCTGCCATTAAAGAGTTCACGATCGAACACCCAACCCTTGAACAGCAATTCATGCTCCTGTATGAAGGAGGTTCTCAAAAATGACTTTAATGAAAATCGACCTTAAAAATACCTTCAAAGGCTGGCTAGTCTGGGCGATCCTTTTTGCAGCAATCATTTTTGCATTTACGGCTATCTATCCTCAAATGATCACGCCAGAAATGAAAACGTCCTTAGACCAAATGTTGGGCT
>ENA-OWZT01000295-OWZT01000295.1-human-gut-metagenome-genome-assembly--contig:-NODE-295-length-13396-cov-8.72633_pt1 | contig 13396 bp, 12 predicted proteins | sample MGYA00249265_ERZ652125 | MGnify/ENA primary metagenome ERZ652125 (study PRJEB26925, sample SAMN05827236) | human gut metagenome | biome: ENVO:2100002; feature: ENVO:00000062; material: ENVO:00002003... | reverse complement strand
CTCCTCTTTCAAGGCACATTGCTCGCTTAGGGGCGTTTTCGCTGACTTATGCTCAACCTGTGGCGCTTTTTTTGGAGCGAGGGGTCCTACGACAGTTCGTCGGCTACTTGGTGTTCGTAGAAGGCTTCTACTACGGCGTTAAAGTCGCGGGCGAAGTCTTCCATGGTTCCTCGCCAGGTGGCTCGGCCGGGTTTTCCCTGGCCAACATAGGCAGTTTGAATGCCGCAGGCGGGACTGGGGAAGTCGCGCTTGGGATCGTTGCCCACCATAAGGACCTCGTGCGGCTCGAGCCCCATCACCTGAAGCTGCTCTAGATAGTAGGTGGCATCGGGCTTGCAGCGGGTGGTGTTTCCCATGTGCGTGACGAGCTCAAAGGGAGCATCGGCCAGGTCGCCCCAGCCCATGCGGCACTCGATGGCCCCCTGGGGAAAGCTGGGGTTGGTAAAGAGCGCGCAACGCAGTCCAGCGTCCTGTACGGCCTGGAGCGCGGCGTGCGCGCCCGGCATGGCGTGGGCGTTAATGACATCGTCGTTCTTGTACGGAAGAACTTCGCGGTCATAGTAGGTAAACGCCTCGTAGATGATGGGATCGGAGAGGCGGATACCGCATCGGCGCTCGACCTCTTCTTGGTAAAACTCAAGATTGGTGCGGTTGTCCGTGCCGCTGCGGCGATTGGCGTTGAGGTCGACCAGGATGGTGCCGAGGCGTGCCATCGTGCCACCACGGCTGCGGCGGCCGATATCCGCGAGCATCGAAGAGACATCCTTAAAATAGCGAAGGATGAACGCGTTGAGGTTGATGCTGAGAAGCGTCTCGTCCATATCGAAAACGACTGCTTTGAGCACGCGGGCACCTTTCTCGAAAAATCGATCTAGAATCGTTGGCTCCGGATACTTTACCCCAAAGCCGAATGCCTGGCTGGTTATCGTCAAGTTGCGGAGACGTGTGTTCATAAGATTACGAAAAAGTCTCCACACGAGTAAAAAATCGCAGTTCACGCTTGAAATCGAACTCATTTCCCCGTAACCTATACGAACGTGATTGCATAAGCGTCACATTAGTATCTGTCGGCTCCCGAGTGTTCCTAAACGTTGTGTGCTTGTCGCACCCTTCTGTAGGTCCTAGCAATCGGGGCCCCGTAGTTCGAAAGGGGTCCACCTTTGAGTGAGATTCAGAACTCGTCCATTTTCTCTCTTGACGATGTCAATGAGGAGGAGATGAACAACCTCATCGACGGTACGATTACCGACTTTGATGAGGGCGATCTCGTTAACGGCACTGTCGTTAAGATCGAGCATGACGAGGTGCTCGTTGACATCGGATTCAAGTCCGAGGGCGTTATCCCGGTCCGCGAGCTGTCCATCCGCAAGGACGCTAACCCTGCAGACATCGTTGCACTCGGTGATCCCATCGAGGCTCTGGTTCTCCAGAAGGAGGACAAGGACGGTCGTCTGGTCCTGTCCAAGAAGCGTGCCGAGTACGAGCGTGCTTGGAACCGCATCGAGGAGAAGTTCAACTCCGGCGAGAACGTCGAGGGCGAGGTTATCGAGGTTGTCAAGGGCGGCCTGATCCTCGACATCGGCCTGCGTGGCTTCCTGCCCGCTTCCCTCGTCGACCTCCGTCGCGTCAAGGACCTCACCTCCTACATGGGCACCCGCATCGAGGCCCGCGTCATCGAGATGGACCGCAACCGCAACAACGTCGTCCTCTCCCGTCGCGTCGTGCTCGAGGAGTCCCGTAAGGCCGAGCGCTCCGAGATCCTGTCCAAGCTCAAGTCTGGTATGCGTCTCCAGGGCACCGTTTCCTCCATCGTCGACTTCGGCGCCTTCGTCGACCTCGGCGGTATCGACGGCCTCATCCACATCTCCGAGCTCTCCTGGAACCACGTCAACCATCCTTCCGAGGTTGTCAAGGTCGGCCAGGAGGTCGAGGTCGAGGTTCTCGACGTCGATCTCAACCGCGAGCGCATCTCCCTGGGTCTCAAGCAGACCACCGAGGATCCGTGGCGCGCACTGGTCAAGAAGTACCCCGTCGGCGCTATCGTCGAGGGCACTGTGACCAAGCTTGTCCCGTTCGGCGCTTTCGTCGACCTGGGCGAGGGCATCGAGGGCCTTGTGCACATCTCCGAGATGGCCAATAAGCACGTCGATCAGCCTTCTCAGGTCACCCACGTGGGCGACAAGGTTCAGGTCAAGGTCATGGAGATCGACCTCGACCGTCGTCGTATCTCCCTGTCCATGAAGTCCGCTGCTGAGACTCTGGGCGTCGAGATCGAGGTCACCCCGCTGCCTTCCGAGAAGAAGGACGAGGAGACTGACGCCGAGTAAATCGGTTTGACGATCACTTGTTTTAAGGGATCCGTCCGCAATGGACGGGTCCCTTTTTGCATTTGGCGCCGAAATGCGCAGTGCTTTCCGGGCTGTCCACGGGCTATTGGGTTGTTGGTGCATGAAAAATGCCGACATCCCGCCTCGGGGAGGAGGCGGGAACACGCCGAGTAGACGGAGGGGTGTGGAGCGCGGTCGCGTCTCGACTGACGACGTTGCCCATCGACAACCCTATTGTACTGCATGGCGTGGTTCTTGGTTTATCGTGTCGAACGCTTGTGTTGTGCCACTGCCTGCGGCAACGGTGTGCTACACTCTTGCACTGCTGAGTGGGCCAGACGGTCGCGCGATGTGCTGCTTGCAGCACGCGTGAGGAAAGTCCGGGCTCCAGAGGGCGGGATGCCGGCTAACGGCCGGGCGGAGTGATCCGACGGAAAGCGCCGCAGAAAAGAAGACTCCCACCTGCGCCGCAAGGCGTAAAGGGAAAAGCTGAAACGGTGGTGTAAGAGACCACCAGCGTCGTGGCAACACGGCGGCTTGGCAAGCCCCATCCGGAGCAAGCGCGAATAGGAACGCTATGGGCCGGCCCGGTCCGCGTTCGGGTAGCGTGCGTGGAGCTGCATGGTAACGTGCAGACAAGATAAATGACCGTTCACGACAGAACCCGGCTTATAGGCCCACTCAGCACTTTGTTGACGCTGCGAACCCGTCAGCGCGGCAATCTGCCTTTCAAGCCTTCGGGCATGACCATAAGGTCAATGCCCTCGTCTTTCAAGGCACCTTGCTCGCGCTGACGGGTTCTCGCTGTTGGCGACGGCATCATTAGCGTTTCCGTTCTTGTTGGCGAGGGCAACGGTACTGCCTTTGCCGTATTATTGAGGCTGTTTGTTGCTTTGCTTGTGTTTGAGGGGCTTTGTTGGACAGCTATTTTACTCTGCAATCGAATATTGAGGCTTCGGGCGAGTTTGTGGACCGCAAGAGCCGGTTTATTGCCCAGCTGGTCCATATTGAGTCCGAGGATGAGGCGAATGCCTTTATTGAGATGGTTCGCAAGCGTCATTACGACGCTCGACACAATGTTCCCGCGTGGATTTTGGTCGATGGACGCGAACGTCAAAGCGATGACGGTGAGCCGAGCCGAACGAGTGGCATGCCGACGCTCGAGGTGCTGCGCGGCGCGGGGCTCAAAAATGTTTGCTGCGTAGTGACGCGCTATTTTGGTGGCACACTGTTGGGGCCTGGCGGCTTGGTGCGCGCCTACACCGCGGCGACGCAGGCGGCGGTGGCCGCGGCTCAGGAGGCAGGGCAGATCGTTGAGATGACAAGCGTCGTGCCGGTTGACGTGCACGTGGCCTATCCGCAGTACGAGCAGGTGCTTCGTTTGGCGCAGGATTCGGGTGCCAAGGTTTCGGATACCGATTACGCGGATGCCGTGACACTTCATTTGGTGTTTAAGGCGGGGGAGCAGGAGCCGTTTTGCGCTAAGATGCGCGAGCTTATGGCGGGGCGTGAGGAGATTGAGGTCGGAGCTCCCGAATTTGCCGAGTTCTAACGGCGACGGCCGGCGTGCTTTTGGATGGATCCAAAGCGCGCCGGCCGTCGTTTTGCTGTTGCTGTCGATTACTCGGCGAGCTGCTTTAGCACATCGCAGGCGATCTCGACGGCATCGTCGATGCAGCCGGGGCAGCTGCGAAGCGGACCCTTGTCCGATCCGATACCCTTGAGCGTGCCGCAGACGGTCGTCGTGTTCTTCTCGCCAAAGCGCTTGGCGATTTCGCGCGACAGCTTGTAGGTCTGGCCCTTGGTCTTGGGGTTTTCCATGCCGTCGCTCATTACAAAGCCCATGATGGCCACGGCGCCCGAGATGGCGCCGCAGGTTTCGGTCATGCCGCCCATGCCGGCGCCAAAGCCCTCGGTGAGGGTAAAGGCGACCTGGGGGTCGAGCCCGACGGCGGGCGCGAGCGTGCAGGCGACGGCCTGGGCGCAGTTAAAGCCACGGGCGTGATATTCGGCAGCTTGAGCCTGACAGGCGGTGATGTCGAGCTGGGCCGTATCGATTTGCTTCATCGTTGTCTCCTTGGTCACGGTGTACCCGCCTATGGTACCCGTGACGGGGCATGTAATCATCGAGAGCTTCATGTATGCCTCGTTTTTATCTATCGAGCAAATGCCCAAGGCTTGAGATAAATACCCCTGATCAATTTGTCCCATAACCTACCTTGGGGATGGGTTGAGAGGGGTGCGGGGTAGCGGTATCGTGAACCGAATAAAACGTAACCCAGGCAAGGGAGCTAGATATGAGCGAGCAGACCATCGGTACCACATGTGTTCAGGGCGGCTATCACCCGGGAGATGCCGAGCCGCGCCAGGTGCCCATCTACCAGTCCACCACGTGGAAGTACGACACGTCGGAGCATATGGGTAAGCTGTTTGACCTGGAGGAGTCGGGCTACTTCTACAGCCGCCTGCAGAACCCCACGTGCGATCTGGTTGCCGCCAAGATCTGCGAGATGGAGGGAGGCACCGCCGCGATGCTCACGAGCTCGGGCATGGCTGCGAACTTCCTCGCGATCTTTAACGTGGCCGGTGCCGGCGATCATGTGGTCGCTAGCTCTGCCATTTACGGCGGTACGTATAACCTGCTCGCCCACACCATGGGCCGCATGGGCGTGACCTGCACGTTCGTCGCCCCCGACTGCACCGATGAGGAGCTCGAGGCAGCCTTTGAGCCCAATACCAAGCTCGTCTTTGGCGAGACGATTGCCAACCCCGCCCTTGCCGTGCTCGATATTGAGCGCTTTGCCAAGGCCGCACATGACCACGGCGTGCCGCTGATGGTCGACAACACCTTCCCGACGCCTGTGATGTGCCGTCCCTTTGAGTGGGGCGCCGACATCGTTACGCACTCCACCACCAAGTACATGGATGGACATGCTGCCTACCTGGGCGGCGTGATCGTTGACCACGGCCAGTTTGACTGGATGGCTCATGCGGACAAGTTCCCGGGTCTTACCACGCCCGATGAGAGCTACCACGGCGTGACCTATGCCGAGAAGTTTGGTCGCGAGGGTGCCTTCATTACCAAGGCAACCGCTCAGCTCATGCGCGATCTTGGTCCTATGCAGAATCCGCAGGCGGCCTTCTTCCTGAACAGCTCGCTCGAGAGCCTGCATGTGCGCATGCCGCGTCATTGCGAGAACGGCCTGGCCGTTGCCAAGTTCCTGCAGAGCCATCCCAAGGTGCGCTTCGTGAGCTATCCGGGCCTGGAGGGCGATAAGTACTATGACATCGCTCAGAAGTACATGCCCAACGGTACCTGCGGCGTTGTGAGCTTTGGCTTTAACGGTGGTCGCGCGGCGGCCGAGACCTTTATGAAGAGCCTCAAGCTCGCCCAGATCGCCACGCACGTTGCCGACGCCCGCACTTGCTGCCTGCATCCTGCTAACGCTACGCATCGCCAGATGAACGACGAGGAACTCATCGCCTGCGGTATCTCCGCCGACATGGTGCGCCTGTCGTGCGGCCTCGAGGACACGGCCGATCTGATTGCCGACCTTGAGCAGGCGCTCGAGCAGTGCTAGGCTAGCGTTCGCACAAGGCGCCGATGCTGGCAGAAAGCTTCGGCGACATTTAGTTCCGATTCCGTAGGCGGGACCCCAATTGCGGCTGTTTGCAGGCGATTGGGGCCCCGTTTTTTTGCGTTGGGCCACTCGAAAGGATGGATATGGAGAAAACTGCAGAGCAGCTGCGCCGCGAGCACATTGCCCTAGAGGGCGACACCCATGGCAAGAACAAGTGGGCGATTCTGTTTACCGTGCTCATCATGACGTTTATGGTGTGTCTGGATTCGACCGTCGTGACCGTGGCGCTGCCCGTGATGCAAAAGGAGCTGGGCGTGGGCCTCGATCGCATTCAGCTGGTAAGCTCGGTGTATCTGCTTGCGACATGCGTGGCTATGTTGCCGTTTGGCCGTCTGGGCGACGTGCGCGGCAAGGTGAATGTGTTCCAGCTGGGCGTCATCGTCTTTTCGGTCGGTTCGCTGCTGTGCGGCCTTTCGTCCTCGCTCGAGGTTCTTATCCTGGCACGCATTGTTCAGGGCGTCGGTTGCGCGGCGGCCATGGCCAACAACATGGGTATCATCACCGAGTCGTTTCCGGCGCGCGAACGAGGCCGTGCCATGGGTATTCTCGCGACCTTCGTGGCCCTCGGCATGATGTGTGGCCCCGTGCTCGGTGGCATGCTGGTGGCAAGCTTTCCCTGGGAGAGTATCTTCCTCATCAACCTGCCTATTGGCGTAATCTCGTTTATCGTGGGGCTCTACACGCTGCCGCATGTTAAGCCGGAGGCCGGCGAGCGCCCCATGTCCCTGATCGAGGCCGCTCGTTGCTGCTTTGCAAATTCGGCCTTCACCATCAACCTTGCCTGCATGCTCATCGTGTTCGTTGGCATTGGCGCATCCGAGTTTATCCTGCCGTTCTATTTTCAGGACGCCCACGGCTTTGGTTCTGACATTTCCGGATTGCTCTTTTTGGCGCTGCCAATGGTGAATGCCTTTATCGGCCCGCTTTCGGGAACGGTTTCGGACCGTGTTGGCTGCGAGGGTCCCACGGCGGTCGGCCTGGGCGTGTATGTGTGCGGTCTCTTTGCAGTAAGCACGCTCGACGAGCACTCTTCTATCCCTGTGATCGTGTGCTGCGTCGCATTTATGTCGTGCGGTACGTCGATTTTCCAGAGCCCCAACAACTCGCTGTACATGGGCTCGGCTCCGCGCGAGGCACTTGGCTTTGCGGGTAGTCTGGGTAGCCTGGCGCGTTATGCGGGTATGGCACTCGGCATTACGGTGGCGTCGAATATCCTGTATGGACAGATGAGCGTGGCGATGGGCGAGGCCGTGACCAGTTTTGTTGCAGGACGTCCGGATGTGTTCCTGTTTGGTTTCCGTTCGGTGTTCTATGTGTTGATGGCTGTGGCCGCTGTGGGCTTTGCGCTTGCCATGGTGCGTTTGGTGAAGATGCGCGCCCGCCATTAGCGTGTTGGGAGGCTGTCTGCCACGATTCGCGCCGTCCCAAAAAGAATGGTTTGTGGTGCGATGCGGCTTGTGGGACGGGCGGGGGTCGGTCCGTGGTAGACTATCGAACAACGTTTATTAATCGCGCGGTATCGTTGCCGCGAGAAGGGGTTGCGCCATGCAGGAGCTTGAGGATCGTATTCGCCATGACGGCATCGTAAAGGCCGGTAACGTCCTTAAGGTTGATGCCTTCCTCAACCACCAATGCGACGTTGAGCTGTTCGACCACATGGGCGCCGAGTGGGCCCGACTGTTCGAGGGTGTCGAGATCAACAAGATCCTGACGATTGAGGCTTCGGGCATTGGCATGGCTTGCATCGCGGCTCAGCATTTTGGCGGCGTGCCGGTGGTCTTTGCCAAGAAGGCGCAGTCCATCAACCTCGACGGCGAGCAGTATGCCACGACCATCTCCTCCTTTACCAAGCAGAAGGAGTACCCGGTCATTGTGGGTAAGCGCTTCCTGTCCGAGGGCGACAAGGTCCTGATTATCGACGACTTCCTGGCCAACGGCTGCGCGCTTGAGGGCCTTATCAAGATCTGCGAGGCTGCGGGCGCCGAAGTTGCCGGCATTGGCATCGCCGTTGAGAAGGGCTTCCAGGGCGGCGGCGATAAGCTCCGTAAGCGCGGCTTCCGCGTTGAGAGCCTGGCACGTATCGCCGATATGGACTGCGAGAACGGCGAGATCACCTTCGCCTAAGCGCGCAACACAAGCGATTGGTATGCGATGTGACAAAGGGACTGTCCCTTTGTCACATTTTTTGTATGAGGGGAGGTGTTGATATGGATGAGAATAAGATGGGATGGCGCGAGTATGCGCGCTATGCCGAGATGTCGGCCGAGGAGTTGGCGCGCGATTGCGAGGTGCAGGTGTTTCGCGCGACGGGTCCGGGCGGACAGGGCGTGAACACGACGGACTCGGCGGTACGCATGAAACATATCCCTTCGGGGATTGTCGTGATGGCGCGCGAGAGCCGCAGTCAGTTCCAAAACCGTAGCAGCTGCCTACGTAAGCTGCGCGCTGAGCTTGAGCGTCGCGGGCGTCCGCCGCGCCGCCGCGTCAAGACCAAAGTGCCACAGCGATCGCGCCAGCGCAGGCTCAACGACAAACACTTCAATGCGATTAAAAAGGCCAACCGTCGCAAGCTGGGCGGGGAGGAATGATCTTATCAATAAGTTGCGGTGAAATAGGGACTGTTTTGCGGCTTTAGATGCATAAACAGTCCCTATTTCACCGCAACTTAGGTGGGGTTAGCGGGTGGGATGCCAGACGTGGAGGACGCCGGCAAGGATGTCGACCTCGATGCGCGAGGCGACAACGGGCTCGCCGTCGGCCTGGATGGGGTAGTCGGGCTCCTCGAACGTGAGCTCGGCATGACGGCAACGACGCATGCGAACCGGTGGCAACTTGGTATGGTGGCCGTCCTTGGCCGAAAGAAACATAGGCAGGGCAACCGCGCGAGGGACAGGGCCGCAGGCGTAGCAGACGTCGAGTACGCCGTCGCAGGGGTCGGCATCGGGGCAGATGCGATAGCCCGAGCCATAGGTAGGACCCAGCTGAATTGCCATGATGATCGCCCGCACGCGCTCGGCGGGCGCGCCATCAAAGCTGATGGTCATGGGGTAGTTGCGATAGCGCAGACCAAACTGCTCAAGTCCCGAGAGGGTGTAGAGTGGCGCGCCCGTCAAGCCGGTCTTTTTGCGCAGCTCGGTGGTGCCAAGGCCGATGGCGGCATCGATGCCGACCGAAAGCGTTTGGTCGTAGTACTCAACGGTAGCCTCGCCGCTGCCGCTTGCGGGGTTCCATGAACGAATGCGCCCGATGTCCTGACGCTGCAGCTCACAGGTGAGCAGTGCGCCAAAATCCTTGCCGGAGAAATCGTCGATGCCGAGCGTTTGGGCAAAATCGTTGCCAGAGCCCACGGGTAGGATGGCAAGAGCGGGGCGGGCGTCCTCCTCTTGCGTCATAAGCCCGTTGACGACCTCGTGAATCACGCCGTCGCCGCCAAGGGCGATAACGGTGCGATAGCCCTGAGCCTGTGCGGCCAGCTCCTTGGCGTGTCCCATGCGCTCGGTCAGCACCAGGTCAAACTGGGATGCTCGCGCGGTCATATCCAAAAAGCGTTGCAGGCGCTCGGCAACTTCGTGCGCCGCACCCGATTGGGCTGCTGGGTTGGCGATGATGAGCGTGCGACCAAAATTAGTTGCGTGCATGGGGCGACTCCCGGCGTATGACGTGACGGTGCGGTCGCGCTCAGGTCGAATTGCCCCCGATTGTGGCTGCACGTCGAATACTTACGTCTACTCTATCAGGTCGTTGTGGCGCTCGATAGCATCCGCTACCGTACCGCCCTCATCCACAATAAGCGAACGGCGCTTGGGCGAGATGATGCGCTGGGCGGGGTACACGCCGCGGTGTCCGGCGGTTAGGTAGCTGATAAAGGCCACGATGACAAAGAACCCGGCTGCCGTGCCGTGGAACAGGTCGATGGCCATCATACAGGTGGTGATGGGCACGTTGAGGCCGGCGCAGAACACGCCGAGCATGCCCAGCGCCGCCAGAAAGCTGGGGTCGATTCCGACGAGGCAACCGATCCAGCCGCCGAGCGCCGCACCGATACCAAACAGGGGCGTGACCTCGCCGCCTTGGAAGCCGGCGCCCAGGGTGAGCGCTGTGACGACCAACTTGATGGCTGCGTCCGCCAGGGTGGTGTTGCCGGCAAATCCGGCGCCGGAAAGCCACGTGGAAAGGCCGGCGTAGTTCCAAGCGTCGAGAAGGGCATAGGCGGCCAAAACCACGAGTGCGCCGATGAGTGCGCGAACGAGGTAATTGGTGATAAAGCGACCGTACAGGCTCTTGACGGTTCGAACCGACCAGGCAAAGAGGCGTGCCGTCAGACCGAAGATAATTGCGCTGATAACAACGATGACGACCGTTTTGGGCGTCATAGCGGGAACGCTGGCGATAACATTCGCCTCGTACTCGGTACCTAGGGCGAGTGATGTAAAGTAGCCGGTAAATGAGGCGACCAGGCAGTAGATGCCCGCCGTGTAGTCGATCTTGCCGATAAAGCACATCTCCATGCCAAAGAAAGCTCCGGCAAGGGGCGAGCCGAATACGGCGCCAAAGGCCGACGAGATGCCGGCGAGCATGAGGTCGTGGTGGTCATGCTTTTTGAGGTGGGCGAGGCTCGAGATGTTGCTGGCGATGGTGCCGCCAATCTGCACCGCGGCTCCCTCGCGACCGGCCGATCCGCCCGTTAGGTGCGTGAGCGTGGAGCAGATGAAGGTGAGGACGGCCATGCGCATATGGATGAGGCGCGTGCCCAGTGCGGAGTCGATGACCAGGTTGTTACCACGCTTGGCGGCGAGACCGTGGTTTTTGTACACCCACGCGGTGGCCATGCCCACGATGGGGAGCAGGGCGTACACCCACGCATGGTGCTCGCGATAATCGGTCGCGATATTCAGCGAGGCCAAAAACGCCCAAGCAGCAACGCCCATGGCGAGTGAGACGATGACGACGAGTACGAGCAACTTGGCACTCGCGAGTAGGTTGCGGACGTTGCGGCGCGTGTCGGCAGCTAAGAGATGCTCGGAGCGGGTGATCTGATGCCTGCCTGCCATGATGACGTCGTTAAGGGAGAAAAAGCCGCCGTCGTCGAGCGGCTGGGAATGATCCTGCGCCTCGTTTGCGCTTTCGGGTTTGTCGGTAAAAGCCATACGTTCCTCTTTTTGGTTGCAACACGAGCATTATAAAACGCGGTAAACGCGACGAGCCGGTGGGTTGGTTTCCATTCTGTTTCGCGGCTTGCGGCCGACAGGTGTATTTGCGGGTACAGGCCAAGTTGCGGTCGCGCGTCGGGGATTATACTTAGACAAGCATAAAGAATCGGCGCCCTCGTTGTGCGCCGTGGCATTAAGAGGTGCATATGGCAGAGAAGCTCATTCCGCTGGAGGACGCGCAGTCGATTGTTCTGTCGCACGTTGCTCCGACCGATCTCGTCGAGATTCCCGTGTGGCAGGCCACCGGTCTTCCCTTGGCCGAGGACGCGGTGGCCGATATCGATATCTCGCCGTTTGCCAACAGCGCTATGGACGGATATGCCGTGCGCTCGGCGGACTTGGCGCAGACGTCTGGCGAGGCGCCGGTGACGCTCGACGTTATCGGACATGAGGCCGCGGGCCATGTGTTTGAGGGCACAATCGGAGTGGGCGAGACGGTCCGCATCATGACAGGCGCGCCGGTGCCCGAGGGTGCCGATGCCGTAGTGAAATACGAGATCGTCGACGTGCTCGATGGCGACGGCAACGAGGGCTCGCACGTGAGCTTCTCGGCGCCTGCTAAAGTGGGGGAGAACGTTCGCTCTGCTGCCGAGGAGGCCCATGCCGGCGATGTTGTGATGCACGCCGGCGAGGTCGTGGCTCCGGCGGGCGCCGGCCTGCTGGCAAGCGCCGGTTACGCGAGTGTGAAGGTCCATGCCGCTCCGCGCGTGGGCATTATCTCGCTGGGCACGGAGCTGGTCGCGCCGGGTGAGCTGCCGGCGCGCGGGCAGATTCGCGACTCCAACTCGTCGGCGCTGATGGCTGAGGCACTCGATGCCGGCGCCGAACCCGTGTTCTACGGCATTGCGCCCGATGATGAGCAGGCGATTGCCGAGCTGGTGCATCGCGCCGTGCAGGAGTGCGATTTTGTCATTACGAGCGGTGGTGCCTCGGCGGGCGACTACGACTACGTGACGGCGTTGGTTAAGCGCGAGGGCGAGGTGCTGTTTGACCGCATCTCGATGCGTCCGGGTAAGGCCATCACGTTTGGCTTGCTCGGGGGTAGGCCCTACCTGGGGCTTTCGGGTAATCCGGCCGCGGCGTATGTGGGCTTTGAGATGCTCGCCCGTCCGGCGATCCGCAAGATGCGCGGCTTTGCCGAGGGTGCGCGTCCCGTGCAGCGGGCGACGCTTACGCATAGCGTGAAAAAGCGACAGCATCGTCGCTTCTTCGATCGCGCCACGGTTTTGCGCGACCCCGAGACCGGTGAGTTGTTGGTGACCGAGGCCAAGACTCAGAATTCGGCACTGCTCGGAACGATGCAGCGGGCCAACTGTCTGCTGCGTATTGACGAAGGACCGTGCGACTTCAAGGCTGGCGATGTCGTGGACGTCGTGCGAGTCGACCTGCCTGAGGGAACGGTGTTGTAGGAGGAATGCTATGGAGCTGAAGATATCGATCGTGACGTGTTCGGACACGCGCGATCTTGACCAGGACGAGGCGGGTGCTGCGCTCGAGGAACTCGTCGTGGCGCAGGGCTGGACGGTCGCCTCACATGTGGTCGTGCGCGACGACGTCAGCGAGATCGGTGATGCCATTGCGGAAGCCGCCGATGAGTGCCACGCCAATGTCGTGCTTACCTGCGGCGGCACGGGGCTTTCGATGCGCGACGTGACACCCGAGGCGACGCGTGCCGTCTGTGACCGCGATGTGCCGGGTATTGCCGAGGCGATTCGCGCGTACTCGATGACCAAGACGCGCCGCGCCATGCTCTCGCGCGCCGTGTGCATGCAGCGTGGGCATACGCTTGTCATCAACTTTCCGGGATCCACGAAAGCGGCCCGCGAAAGCTGGGAGGCCGTGAGCGATCAGCTGGAGCATGCGGCCCAAATGACGGCAGGCGGCGGACATACCAACTAAGTGGTTTACCTGCGGCGGGGCGACCTGAACGGCTGCTCCGCCTTTGTTTTCCGCCGAAGCGACGCCAAGGTGCACGGCAACACGAAACTATATTCTCTGGCGAGAATAATTTCTCACTATCATTATTCTCGTAGAAGTATAATCTGATTGCAGATTAAAGCCCGCGGTGGGGTACCCGGGCACAAGGTCCGAAAGGGTTGAATATGTTCGATATGGTTTCACGCCGCGGTTTTGTCTCGCTTTCTGCTGCCGCTGCCGCCGGCTTTGGCCTTGCTGGCTGCTTCGGTAACAAGACGTCTGAGCCGGCTGGATCCGATGC
>ENA-OWZT01000293-OWZT01000293.1-human-gut-metagenome-genome-assembly--contig:-NODE-293-length-13500-cov-7.72689_pt1 | contig 13500 bp, 11 predicted proteins | sample MGYA00249265_ERZ652125 | MGnify/ENA primary metagenome ERZ652125 (study PRJEB26925, sample SAMN05827236) | human gut metagenome | biome: ENVO:2100002; feature: ENVO:00000062; material: ENVO:00002003... | reverse complement strand
GATTGTTCTCTTCCAATGATTCATAGAGATGATAGCCGTGGCAGTCTTCCTCAGCTCTCGCCGATGCTAATAATGGCGTAACAGCTGCTAAAAAATCTGCCCGCTTTTCTTCTTTGATGTAAAACGTTGCATTAATGATTTCCATCGTTTTCCCTCCTCTTATAGAAATGTCGTAATTTGTTTTGCGTCTAACCGAACGGATTCATAGCCTAATTCTTTGGCTTTTCCGACTGAAAGGATCATGACAGGAACATAACGTTCTTTGTCTAAGCCAAAAGCTTCGGCTAATTGATCTGCTTCAAAGCCGCCGATTGGGTTGGTTTCATAGCCATGCGCCCGCGCAACTAACATAAATTGCATCGCTGCTAAACTAGCGTCGATCTTCACCACATCATTCATTTGTTCTTTTGTAAGATTTTCGTAATGCGGAATGATCGCTGCTAATTGTTGGTCACGTACTTCCGCTGGCATTTTGCCTTCTGCTACTGCTTTGTTATAAATTTCTTCCCCAAGTTCATGACAAAGCATATCGCCAAAAATCAAGACCATTGCAGAAGAGGTATCATTTTGACGGACGTTGAAACGAATCAACGGTTTCAATTTTGCTTTTTGCTCATCGCTTTCCACAACGACAAAGCGCCAAGGCTGCATATTGACTGAGGAAGGTGCTGTCGTTGACTCTTGGATCATGGTCAACATTTCTTCATGGGGGATTTTGTATGTTTCATCATAGACACGAACCGATTTTCGGCCAAAGGTGATCTCTGAAAAATTGTTATTGCTATATTCTGTCATGGGTTTGCCTTCTTTCATGGAACTAATTTCATAAGTAATGTTAAAAGCTGTGCTTCTTCTTTTTCGGTCAAATTGATGCCTAACGACTCCTCAGAGCTGGCATGCTTTGAAGCACAACTAGCCAAATCGGCTTGTGCTTTGGGTGTCAAAGAAACAAAAATCTCGCGGTTATTGTCTTTGTTTCGTTCCCGTGTCACAAATTGTTTTTCTTCGAGAATCTTCAAATGCCGAGTGACCGCTGCACTATCGATCTTCAATTCATTCTGTACTTGATTTTGGGTACAGCGTCCTTGCTCATTCAAAAACTGCAGCAACTGATAACGGGTCAGACTAAAGCCAGTCTCTTTTTCAAAGATCGCCGTTAATTCTTGATTCACGATTTTCATCCGATACAGCAATCCGCTAAGCTCACGTAAATTCATTGCATAAACCGCTCCTTTCATCGTTGACTTGTCAACTGTTGACTAGTCAAGTATAAATCATTTTCTTTTGCTTGTAAAGAGTAAGCAAAAAAGACCCGCAGCTAGGGGAACCTCATCAAGAATCGAATCAGAAATTCTTTGATAAAGGTACACCATCAGGCTGCGGGTCTTCGTGACTCCAGTTTTGAGAAAATACGGTAGAATATATTTTATTTTAATTGGAAGAGTTTCTTCAAGCCCATCACGATCAGTGTAGAGATCGCTGCAGCAGCGAAGATAATGCCCCACGTGCCAGCTTGAATCGGCATCGTATCCAATAGCTCATTCATAAACGGTACATAGACCGCTGAAAGCTGTAAGCCGACGGAAAGGAGCAATGCCCCCATCAATGGTTTGTTTTTCAATAGGGTTTTGTCTAAACCAAAGCCGCTGCTCTTACGAACGTTGAAAATATGCATCAATTGCGCCACTGCCATAAAGGTAAAGGTTGCTGTTTGTGCATAAAGCAACTCGTGATCCGTCAGCATCAGGAAGTTGAAGAAGCCAAACGCCACCAAACCAATCACAACCCCACTTAAAATGATGCGTCCTAAGAAACGCTTGTTAACGAGGCCATCCGCTTTTGTGCGGGGCTGGCGCTTCATAATGTCGTCTTCAGCTGGTTCAAAGGCTAATGCCATGGCTGGAGCAATATCGATGACTAGATTCAAGAAAAGGATATGCAGCGGTTGGATCGGCATGGGCATCAAGAAAATGACACTTAGAAAGATCGTCACGATCTCAACCATATTACAAGAGAACAGGAAGGAAACATATTTTTTGATGTTGTCAAAAATGATGCGTCCTTCTTTGATAGCATCGACGATCGTTCCAAAACGGTCATCCGTCAAAATCATATCGGAAGATTCTTTGGCTACTTCTGTCCCCCGAATCCCCATGGCGATCCCGATATCGGCGCCGTTGAGTGCTGGCGCATCGTTGACCCCATCGCCAGTCATTGAAACGATATCGCCTTCTTCACGCAACGCTTCCACAAGCTGTAATTTATTTTTTGGTGAAACTCGAGCAAAGACAGCGACTTCTTCGATTTTTTCGTTAAAGCCTTCTTGCCCTGCCAATTCATCGATCTCACGGCCCGTCATGGTTTTTTCATGGTCTTTTAAGCCAATTTCTTTGGCGATCATGGATGCCGTCTTCGGATGGTCCCCCGTGATCATTTTCACTCGGATCCCCGCTTCTTGTGCGACCTTCACTGCTTCTTTGACATCTGTTCGCGGCGGATCGACGATGCCCGCAAAGCCTTGGATCTTGATTTCCTGTAGTGCTGCTTTCAGCTCTGCTTCGTCCGTTCCACCTCGATAATCCTTGATGCAACCGACAGCGATCACCCGCTGCCCATGACTGGCTAACGTGTCATTGTATTCATAAAGCTGTTCTTTTTCTTTGGCATCAGCATCGGCTAAATCAATCAAGACATCTGGTGCCCCTTTGATGATCAATGTCCGTTGCTTTCCTTCATACACGGTCACCATGTATTTGTTGTCGGAATCAAAGGGCATTTCTGCGATTTTCTTCAGCCCGCTGTCCTGCTCTTTTTGGCGATCGATGCCGATTTTTTGACCTAAAACGACGAACGCCCCATCTGTTGGATCACCGAGGATCTCGTATTGCCCTTCGTTTTCACGTAAGGTGGCGGTGGTACATAAAGCACCGTTTTCGATCATCCCTTGCAGCGCATCATGATTGGCTGCATCGATCTCGGTTTCATCCTCCGAGTCTGCCTTGTAAAATTTTCCGTTGGGTTCATACCCATTTCCTGTTACTTTGAACATTTCTCCTGAACCTAAAATGATCTCAGCAACCGTCATTTGGTTTTCTGTCAGCGTCCCCGTTTTGTCACTGGCAATGATACTGGTGGCGCCCAGGGTCTCAACAGCTGATAACGATTTGACCAGTGCTTTGTGCTCGGCCATCGTCCGCATGCCTCGGGACAATGTGATCGTCGAAACGGCTGGCATTGCCTCAGGTATCGCTGCGACCGCCAAAATAATCGAGATATGGATCATTTCGACAAATGGTTGATTCGTCAAGACCCCAGCGATCAAAACTGCCACCGCAGCAAAAAGCGCGGCAATAATGATTGCTTTTCCTAGCTTGTCCAATTCGATATCTAACGGCGTTTGACGCTTTTTGTCACCCGTCAGCATGTCACTGATTTTTCCGACCTCGGTCTTCATACCGGTTTCTGTCACTACAGCATAGGCATTTCCCCGAGTTGCCGCAGTTCCTGCGAAAACGACATTGCGGCGATCGCCTAGTGGAACATCTTCTTCATAGGTTTCTCGTGCATCTTTTTCAACAGCTTCTGACTCACCGGTCAGCGCTGATTCGATGCAGGCAAAGTTGCTCGTTTCAAGTAAGCGGGCATCTGCCGCAATGGCATCCCCTTCTTCCAGAACGAGAATATCGCCTGGAACGATTTTTGCCGACTCGATCTCCATTACTTCTCCATCACGAATCACTTTTGCGGTAGTGTAAATCATGCTTTGAAGAGAATCAATTGATTTTTGTGCTCGTAATTCTGTGATAAAGCCTGTCATTACAGCAATCACCACGGCAATCAATACTGCAATTCCTTCAATCGTTTCCCCCATCGCAAAAGAGAGTAACGCAGCTGCTAGCAATAAATAAACAATCAAGTTGTTCAAGTTATGCCACAGCAATTCCCATACAGAAAGGGATTCTTGTTGCTGGATCGTGTTTTCTCCGTATTTTTCTAAGCGTTTGTCGGCTTCTTTCCCGCTTAGGCCTTGCTTGCGGTCACTTTCAAAATGTTTCAAGGTCTCTTCAGTCTTTTGCTGGTAAAATTTTTCCATCAAATTCCTCCTTTTAATTGTAAACTTCTTGCCGAGGGTTTCCACGTTTCTGAAGGGATAATCGGTACAGATACCTTGCACAGTCATTTTTTGATTTGAATCGGTTCAGGCGATCGCTGAATGAAGGGAATATAACCAATAAGAAAAGCAAGCGCAGGTTGACTGGCTGAGGGAAAAGGTATGTGTGTTGAGCATCGATCATTTTGCGAGCAATGAAGTCGCTTCTTTTAATCGTCGCAAGTGATCTTTCTATGTACGTACTTTGTGAAAAAACCATCCGGCCTACTTCTAACCTATCATGGATGAAGATGTTCGCAAAGGATTTTGCTTCACAAGTGGTGTAAAAAAACAGTCGTAACAAAATTAGCACCACCGCTTTTGGTGACGATTGGGCATCATGTCAGTAATGCCAAACAGGTACTCGTTTCGGTGTTTTCTTAATAATCTAAGCTTTTGCTATGTTGTGATTTACAATGTTACAACTCTAGCAAAAAAATAACTTTAAAAAGAGAACGCTTGCTGTCTTTACTTTATTTTAACAAAAAACAACAAACTTTTGAACAAAAAAAGTGTTTATTGCTACAAAAACAATTAAATTGCGACCTTTCGCTGACATTCTCCTTCCTGATCGCCAGAAAAGGTTGAAGCAAAACAAGCCATTGATCCATTGTGTTCATATAAAGCAAGCACGCTAATACCCCAAAAAAGCATTCCTCGTTTAAATGATAAATCACCAACCGAGGAATACTTCGTATCTATTCTAATTTAAGAGGGAACTTCCTCACTCTCGATGTAGCAATAGACTCGCAGATCAGGCAAAGCCTGTTTGATCCGCTGTTCGATGGTATCGATAAATACGCTTGGTTCTTCGGGTCCTAGCTTCAAGGCAAGGTCGGCGACGATCAAAAGTTCTTCTGGACTTAGATGGAGGGTTCGCAAATCTTTGATTTGAATGATGGCAGGGTCGGCTAAAATTTGTTTGATCGCCATTAAATCAGAAGCAGAGGCGCCTTCTCCAATCAAGAGGCTATAAAATTCTTTGGCTAAAAAGACAGCAGCAGCAATCAACAACAATCCACCTAAAATGCCGCCGAGGGAATCAAATATCGGATTGTCTGTCAATGCGGTCAATAAGATTCCTGCGATGGCGATCGTCACGCTACCTAGGGCAAATAAATTTTCCGTGAAACCTAAAAGCAGATCGGAATCGCGGCTTTCTTTTAAGAAACGGACGAGGGGCTGGTTTTGCTTGTTTTGTTCTTTGACTTCTTGCCATCCCTCTTGTACAGCCGTCACTTCAATGAACAAACTGACAAATAAGATCGCTGCCACCAGCTGGAGCTGTTCCACTTCGTGGGTGGGGTCTAGCAGATCACGGCTGGCTTCAACAACCGCTAAAATCCCACCACCTAAAAAAACTGTCATGGCAACTACGGTACTAAAAAAATAGGTCGCTCGTCCTTCACCAAACTGATGCAGTTCACTGCGTCCTCGCTGTGCTCGATTTTCACCGATGGCTAGAAGACCTTGATTGATGCAATCGATCAAACTATGGATACTTTCATTCATCAAGACTGCACTGCCGCTAAAGAAGTAGCCGATGGCTTTCATAATTAACCCTAAGACATGGGTCAGCAAAACGATTCTACGGGCTTTTTGCTCTTGCTGTTTTTCCATCATGGTTCCTCCTTCGGTGTCGGACTCGCTGTAACAAGCTGTCTCTTTTCTTAAGCATAGCACTGCACTTCCTAGATGAAAACGAAAGTGGCTTGCGACAAAGATTTACCATTTGCTCCCCTCTTGAACGCAAAAAAACCAGGATTTCTCCTGGCTTGCTTCTGACAATTATACTTCATTAATAATTTGAATCTGATCCATACTCCGTGCCATAGCCCGTTCCGTTGTCAGTACCGTACTCGTTGCCATAACCTGTTCCTTGAGACCCGTCGTCGTATCCTGTCTGAGCACCTGTGTTTTGATTTTGGGTACTCTGTTCTTCTGTCTGCTTGCCTAATGCCTTAAGCATGTCGTTTCGGATTTCATTGTAAGAGTAGTCTTGGATGTACACAATGGACTGACCATCGTAAGACTCCCCATCATACCATTCAAAGGTATGACTATTGATTTCAAACCCTGAAATCATATTTCCAGCAAGGGAAACTAAATCTTCAAATTTAAAGTTTGTATTTACGTCTTCGCTGACTGAGTCTAAGATTTCTTGATACTTGGTGACATTATTGATTTTCAAAGCCTGGTGGATCGCTGCTTCAATGACTTCTTGCTGACGATTTCCCCGATCCACATCGGTATCCATTTTTCGAATACGCGCAAAAATCAAAGCTTGCTCACCGTTCAACAACTGACGACCTTCCGGAATCAATGTTTCTCCAGAGTTATCTGCAGCATAATCTTGATTTATGTCGTAAGGGACATTTACAGTTACACCACCAATTGCATCAATAATTTTTTTAAAACTAATAAAATTCACGTTTACGTAGTAATCGATTGGTAATTGCAAATAATTTTGAACGGTTTCGATCGTGGCATCTTCTTCTCCAACTGTATAGGCACTATTGATTTTTGCTGTCGTATAGATCGTACCCGTTCCAGTTCCATCATAGATATTCGTCCAAATATCCCGCGGGATGCTGACCATATCGATTTTTTTATTTTCGCCATCATAAACCATGTAGATCAAACTATCAGTACGTGCGCTGTCTAAATGATCTGTTTGTTCACGTTCCTCATCATTATCGACACCCATCAATAAAACACCGAACTTAGAACTTACATCGGATGTTTTGAGTGATCCATCCTCTTTTCCTTTGTTAGAGCTGATCACAGCGGATTCTTTAAACATTTTATCCACTGAATTTTTTGCTGCATAATACGTATAGCCGGCAAATAAAACGATGCCTGCAATGGCGAAAAGAAAGATTCCTCCAATAATCACGCGTTTGTTGCGCGCTTTGTGGGCTCTTTGCTGTTTATATCTCGTCTTTCTATCCATAGTGCCTCCTTCATTTCTCCTGAATTGCTCTCCCCGATTGTACCAGAATTTTTACGATCCGCCTATTTTTTTAAGAAGTTTTATTCTTTTTCTGTGAAGTCCTTTAAACATTCCTTAAAAATAATTCTGGGATTGAAAGAAACTTGGATAATTAGTCAACTTCTATGGATATTTTATTAAAAAACGAGTTTTTTCATTCACCCTTTTTGGAGGGATCAACTTCTTTTTCGACAGTCAGCTGAATAATTACACCAAATGGATCGCGAACACTTGCATAAAAAAACGCAAAAGCATTCTCACTTGGTGCTTGGATCGTCTGACTGCCTTTTTGCCTCAATCGTTGATAAAGCTTCTGAGCTATTTGGCTCTCCGCTAGCGTCAAACTCAGTGACAAGTGATTGCCTCGCTGAATCGTCTCTCCTTCAACTAGTGGATTGTCTGCCAGCTGCAACTGGAAATCTCCGATCTGTAGGATGGAGTGAGAAAGATACTGTTCTTGTCCCGCAAGAATCTCCAGCGTTGGATCAAGTCTCTCACGATACTCCTGGTTGGTGATAGCAAATAAGAGGGTTGCGTCTAGTGTTTCTTGATAAAATTGAATGGCTTCTTGGGCTTTGCCGTCTAAGGTTAAAAACAAAGCGATTTTTGGTTCGATCATTTGTTGGTTCCTCCTTTTCTTGTTACCATAAGTGTAACTGTGAATATTGCCAAAACTTGGCACCATTGGAGAAAGAAATGAAAAAATCAGAACGCTTAACACAGGAACTATTGTATTTACAAGGAAAAACCACTTTTCATCTAGCCGATTTGATGGAAACCTTCGCAATCTCAAAACGTACAGCCGTCCGTGATGTCCAATCATTGGAAGAGCTGGGCTTGCCTCTCGTGGTAGAAACCGGTCGTTATGGCGGCTATCAGATTTTGAAAAATCAACTGACCCCCTTGTACTTTGACAAAAATGAACGGTATACCCTTTTCTTTGCTTTGCAGCTCTTACAAAAATTAACCGATTCTCCTTTTGATCGGAGCTATCAAGGGCTACGGCGAAAACTGTTGCAGTCTTTTTATCAAGGAGACACCGAGTGGTTAGAAAAAATGGAGACGGCGGTTTCGTTTCAAGGGGTGCCTCAATTGACGAGTACACCGATCCTCTCAGCGCTTTTTTCAGCGATCGTACAAGAACAGGTCATCCAATTTAGCTATCAGCGTTATCAAAAAACGAACAAGACCGTACAACCCTATCAACTGGATTTTCGTGCTGGCTACTGGTACTGTTTGGCCTATGACTGTCAAAAGCAGGCTTTTCGCCGCTATCGCTGTGATGCAATGCAGGGACTTGCTCCGACTGAAAAAACAGGCTATACCTTGCAGCAGTTAGCTGAAAAACAGCTGCAGCAACAAGTGTTGACACAAACACTGGGCTATCACATCCGCTTTGATCTATCGGCAAAGGAACGCTTGTGGCAAGAAAAATATCCTGACATGGCAGTGGTGGAACGTTCTAGCGAGCTTTGCTTAGAGGGGCACATTGCCGACAATGAGCTGGGTTTTCTGGCTGATTTTCTCTTGCAATTTGGTCCAACCATCAAAGAAATCCACCCGTTAGTCCTCAAACAAGCGTATACTGAAAACGTTCGGCAAATGCTGCAGCCATTTGCAACGGACTGACCGCTTTCCTGCATTGATTACTGATTGCTTGCTTGCGGCGAAACTGATTCTAATTGATAAGGAGTTTGCTACCCATGTTTCTTTTAAATAAAAAAACCTTCCAAGCGTTGGCTGCCCCCTATAGGACAGAAGGGGCTGCCATCGGCTATGCAAAATGGCAGTCCTTCAACGCCATCACCAGCCGTAGCCTGCTCGTTCTAGATGATCAGCAATTGACGATTTTGGCATTGAATCTTTTCTCGACAAAAGTCGTGCAGCACAAAAGCATACCGCTTGCTGAGCTGAAAAAACAGCACAAAGATCCTGTTGTAGGGATGCTCGTCCCGATTCGCTTTACTTATAAAGGGGAAACCTACCGTTTTCAAATGCAGCGAGTGATCTTGCCCTTGGGAGATTGGCAAAAAACCTTTCTTGCCCGCTGGCAGTCGTGGTAAATGAGCAGCAACTGGCAAGGTTCGTTTTCCTAGAAAAAGACTTTTCCAGGGATTTACATTTTTTTTGCAAGAAAATGAATAGATTTTTCAGGGGATGTTTTCGGCTATTTCGTTCTATGGTAAGATGTCCCTAAAGAATTGGAGGCTGTTATGGGTTTTATTGCAAGTGAACGTTTACTGCTTCGTCCGTTTCAAGAAAGTGATTTTGCCGATACCTTTGCTATTTATCGGCAAGCGGAAGTCTGCCGTTTCTTACTTCATGAGCCTTGGCAGACAGAAACGGCAGCTGCGGCTTTTGCCAAAAAATGCCAACAGCACGCCTTGACGGACCAAGCAGGTCTTTCTTTGGCAGTACTACACGATCAAACGGTCATCGGCGATTTGTCGGTGTGGTCTACTGGTCAGCCGTCTTCCGTTGAAATCGGCTATGCCTTCCATCCGTCATTTGGCGGACAAGGGTTTGCTCAAGAAGCATTGAAAGAATTGTTGGGCTGGTTGTTTGCCAGTCAGAAGATCCATCGGGTCCAAGCGACGCTAGACGCCCGCAATCAGGCCTCAGCCAAGCTTTGCCAACGCATTGGATTACGCCAAGAAGCACATTTTATCCAAGACTGGTGGAACAAGGGGGAATGGACCGATAGTTTGGTTTTTGCCTGTTTGGCCAGTGAACATCCTGCTCATCCGAAATAATTTAGGAGGTTTTTTATGATTAGCTTGTTACGCTATGCCAAGGATTATCGCAAACAGATTATTCTTGGTCCGTTTTTCAAATTTTTAGAAGCGGTGTTTGAATTGGTCCTGCCTTTGCAGATGGCCGCATTAGTCGATGAGGGGCTACGGCAAAACAATTGGTCGAAAGTCGTTGAAATGACGATCTGGATGATCGTGATGTCTGTGGTAGGCATGATCTGTGCCGTCATCTGTCAGTATTATGCTTCCGTCGCTTCTCAAGGCTTCGGGACGGAACTACGCAATCGCTTGATGAAAAAAATCAACACCCTTTCCCATAGCGAACTAAACTTATTCGGGACGGATACCTTGATCACCCGAATGACCAACGACATCAATCAGATGCAGATTGCTTTGGCGATGCTGATTCGGCTGGTGGTCCGTGCGCCCTTCTTAAGTATCGGTTCGGTGATTATGGCCTTTGTCATTGATTGGCAAGCTGGCTTGATTTTCCTACTCGTCTTACCGCTCTTTTGTATCGTCTTATTCTGGATCATCGCCAAAACCGTGCCATTATATAAGAAAGTTCAAATTCATCTCGATGAATTGAACGAACTAGTGAGTCAAAATTTAAGCGGGATTCGGGTGATTCGTGCTTTTGCCCGCACAAAAACGGAAACAAAACGCTTTGATAAAGCAACTGATGATTTAAGTGACGTCTATTTACGGGTCACAAATCTCTCTGCTTTATTGACGCCTGCCACCACCTTGATCATGAATGTCGGCATTATCGCGTTGTTTTATATCGGTGGATTCAAGGTCAATATTGGCAATTTGCAGCAAGGACAAGTATTGGCACTGGTCAATTACATGAATCAAATGCTCTTAGCGTTGATCGTGGTTTCCAACTTAGTGATCATCTTTACCCGTGCGGCAGCATCTGGTTCACGGATCAACGAAGTGTTAGCCACTGAGCCGTCGATCGGCGATGAGCTTTCAGAAGTCTTTATGGATCAGCCGAAAAACAACGTCGGAGCGATTCGCTTTGAGCACGTTGATTTCCGCTTTTCAAAAGAATACGGATTAGCCTTGAAAAACATTGATTTCCAAGTTACGCCGGGGTCTATTTTAGGTATCACTGGACCAACCGGGAGTGGGAAATCTGCCTTGACCCAATTGATCCCCCGCTTCTACGATGTGGCTGATGGCAAAGTGATCGTTGACGGGCACGATGTGCGGAAATGGCCTTTACAGCAATTACGCCAAAAAATCGCCATGGTGCCTCAAACCGCCGTGCTGTTTACGGGAACGATTCGAGAAAACTTGCAATGGGGCAAAAAAGATGCCACCGATGAAGAGTGCTGGCGTGCACTCGAAATCGCTCAAAGCCGCGACTTCGTTGAAGCCTTGCCGCAGCAATTGGATACCCCGATTTTTGAAGGCGGCAAGAACTTTTCTGGAGGACAAAAACAACGGTTAACGATTGCCAGAGCATTGATCGCTAAACCAGATATCTTGATTTTGGATGATTCTTTAAGTGCCCTTGACTATCAAACCGATCTTGATTTGCGGATGGCTTTAAAAGAAAGCATTCGTGGTACGGTCATCATCATCTCCCAACGGGTTCGCTCCATCCAAGATGCGCAGCAGATCTTAGTCTTAGACCAAGGGAATTTGGTAGGCAAAGGGACCCATGAAGAGCTACTGGCAACGTCAAAAGAATACCAAGAAATCGTGGCATCACAGGCAGAGGAGGAAGAAGCATGAAAAAGAAATCATTCGATTGGTCGGCCTTTCGTCGCTACATCCCTTATTTGACTGCCTACGCGAAGGAAACTTGGGCGGCAGTTGTCCTCGGGATCGCTGCTGGTGTTTCCTCGGTTTATATGACGTATCAGATCGGTCAAGCCGTCGATCAGCTGATAGGTGCCGATCAAGTGCAGTTCAGCGCCCTCTATCGCATTTTGCTTTTGTTTGCCGGAGTGGTTTTAGTGACTGTGGTCAGTCAATGGTTGATCCAGCGACTAGGCAACCGCGTGGCGTATTTATCCGTCGCCGACTTACGTAAAAAAGGCTTTGCCCATCTCAATACATTGCCGTTGCGCTATTATGACCAAAACTCCCACGGCAACATCGTCAGTCGCTTTACCAACGACATGGACAATATTTCCATTGCCGTCGCTGCAGTCTTTAACCAGTTGTTCTCTGGTATTTCGGTCGTCTTGATCGCCTTAGTCGTCATGCTGCAAATGAGTGTGCCCTTAACGTTGGTCGTATTGGTTTCGACCCCGATCATCTTTTTGGTCAACTGGATCGTGGCACGAACGTCTCAATCGCATTTTGCTCGCCAACAAGAAATCGTCGGCGAAATTTCTGGCTTTGTTACGGAAATGATCGGCAATCAAAAAATCGTCAAAGCCTTTGATCGAGAAACCATCAACCAAAACCGTTTTGAAACGATCAACCAAGAATTGAATGTTCGGGGGCAAAAAGCACAGTTTTCTTCTTCTTTGACCAACCCCCTTTCACGATTCGTCGATCACTTAGCGTATCTGTCAGTCGGCTTTGTCGGCGGTCTGCTTTACTTTTCTGGTTCAGGTGCCGTCACGGTTGGGGTGATCTCCAGCTTTACAATCTACTCCAGTCAGTTTTCGAAACCATTCATTGAATTGTCGGGAATTACCACCCAGGTCCAAACGGCATTAGCTGGACTTTCAAGAACCTTTGAGCTATTGGATCAAGAGCCAGAAACAGCCGATGACCAAGAATCTCAATCACTGGGTGAGATCAAAGGCGAGATTGCCTTTGAGGAGGTTTCTTTTGCTTATGATCCTGGTCAAAAATTGATTGAAGATTTCACTTTTACCGCAAAACCTGGAGAAACCGTCGCGATCGTCGGAAAAACTGGTGCTGGTAAATCAACGCTGGTCAATTTACTGATGCGTTTCTATGATGTCGATAAAGGGGCAATCAAGATCGATGGCACTGATATTCGTCAGTTGAAACGAGAAGAATTACGGCAAAGCTTCGGAATGGTCTTGCAGGATACGTGGCTCTTTGATGCCTCTTTACGAGAAAACCTGCAATACGGCAATGACACTGCCACAGATGAAGAAATTTACGATGCCTTAAAGCATGCCTATATGTATGAGTATGTGATGCGCCTACCAGAAACACTAGATACACCGATCGGTCATCAAGGGATCAAGATCTCTGACGGGCAACGGCAGCTCTTGACGATCGCCCGCACGATGATCAGCAACCCACCCATGCTGATTTTGGATGAAGCAACCAGTTCGGTTGATACTCTGACTGAGAAAAAAATCCAAGATGCTTTCTTGAAAATGATGGAAGGCAAAACCAGCTTTGTGATCGCCCATCGCTTATCAACGATTCGAGCAGCAGACAAGATTCTGGTGATGGATGCCGGTCAAATCGTGGAGCAAGGAACCCATGAAGAATTACTGGCAGAACAAGGCTATTACTATCGCCTGTACCATGCTCAATTCCAACATTGATCAGCCATACCACAAACCCCCATCAGCTCAAGAAGGTACCTGCTTGAGCTGACTGAAGCGACCCCCAAAAGTTAGACCAAAAAATCTAACTTTTGGGGGTCGTTATTT
>ENA-OWZT01000277-OWZT01000277.1-human-gut-metagenome-genome-assembly--contig:-NODE-277-length-14522-cov-6.78842_pt1 | contig 14522 bp, 10 predicted proteins | sample MGYA00249265_ERZ652125 | MGnify/ENA primary metagenome ERZ652125 (study PRJEB26925, sample SAMN05827236) | human gut metagenome | biome: ENVO:2100002; feature: ENVO:00000062; material: ENVO:00002003... | reverse complement strand
CGTGGGCTCGGAGATGTGTATAAGAGACAGGGGATCGGTAATTCCTCAATCAAGCGTCGTTCGATCTCAAAGCAGCGAGGGGCGCTGATATCTTCTAGATTGATCCCACCAAAGGTTGGTGCGATCGCTTTGATCGTTTGAATGATTTCCTCGGTGTCTTGCGTGTCTAGGACGATCGGGATAGAGTCGATCCCAGCAAAGCGTTGGAACAAGGCCGCTTTACCTTCCATGACCGGCATAGCGGCTTTGGCACCAATGTTGCCCAAACCTAAAACTGCCGAGCCATCGCTGATCACGGCGACGGTATTTTTCTTCGTGGTCAAGGTGTAGGCGAGTTCTTCGTTTTCCGCAATCGCCGATGAAACAGCTGCGACCCCTGGAGTGTAAGCGATACTTAAATCTTCTTTTGAGTCAATAGTGACTTTAGAAACAACAGCTAATTTTCCCCCATTTTCCTCGGCTTGTTTCATAGCTGCTTCTTTGACATTGATCGTTGACATTCTTCATTTCTCCCTTCCGATTTCAAACAATTAAAATAATAGTCGTAACAGTGCGGTCATTGAGATAACGGTGATCGCACCACCCAAACGTGTAGCTACTTGGGCAAATGGCATCAAATTCATGCGGTCGGCGGTACTTAAGATCTCAACATCGCCAGTTCCACCCATCCCGCTTTGACAAGCAGAAACGATGGCGGCTTCGATGGGGTACATATTCATAAAGCGAGAAACGACAAAGCCCGTGGCGATCACGGTGAAAACAACGCTGATAACGACCAAAAAGTATTGCCAGGTCAGCATGCCGACGACATCCTTCAAAGGAATATAAAGCAGTCCTAATCCTGCCATGAGTGGAAATGTAAAGTTACCCAAGATGAATTTGTAAAGCTGTTTCGATCCTTTTTGGGTTTCTTTTGGTACGACATTCAAGTATTTCAAGAAAGCGGCTGCCACGATCATGAGAACAGGTCCAGGAAACCCAGTGACGTGTTCCAACAGACCGCCTAGAATAAAGAGCGTACAAGCGGTAAGCACGCCTGCGCCCATCAGTTTGACATCGATTGGCGATTGATCTTCAATCAATGCATCTTTCAAATCATCCCCATCACTCATTTTGACGAGTTGGCCTTTTCCTGAAAGCCGCGGTTTTTGTTCCCCTAAGCGAGTCAACAAGCCAGTACAAACGATCGCGAAAAAGTTGCCGATGATGGTGGCTGGAATCAACTGACCGACTAATTGCTCGCTACCTAAACCAGTGATGGCACTATAGCCTAAGGAAAGCGGCAAGATGCCTTCCCCAATACCGCCAGCTAAAACAGGAGTCACAATAAAGAACAAAGTGTGTTTCCAATCTAGCCCTAACAGGACGCCGACAAGCGTACCTACACCCATCGCTAAGACCATGCCTAACATCATAGGAATGATCATTCGCATCAACCCTTGGACTAAGATTTTGCGATTCATACCTAAAATACTGCCGCAAACCAGACAGGCGATATAGAAATAAAGAAAGTTCGCTTGCTTCATTAAGATATTGGTTGATTCCAATACGTTTTGATTGATGAGATTAAAAAAGACCAAGATTGACGGAATCAACAAAGAAAAAATAGCGGGACCACCGAAATTCTTAATGATAGGGATGTTGGCACCAATCGTTCCTAATAACCAGCCTAAACTTAGGATAACTGCGAAGCCACCCAGCATATTGACAGGCAGTTGCTGCAGAAAAGCAGTGATCAAGATAATGGCAGACATTACCAGATAGACGGGCAAAGGAACGGAACCAACATAGAAAGACCACCACTTTGCTTTGGTTTGCGTTTTTTCAACAACGGGTTGTTTTGCGACGACTTGTTTCATTCAAATACCTCCTTTGGATGTCTCCAGTATAAGGAAGCGCTCACAAACAAAGAAGATTATTTAACTAATTTAATTAAATGCAATTTAAAAAAAGACCTTCGGAAAAAGATTCCTATGTTAAAATGAGCGTGTAATGAACGCTTATTAGCAATTGAGGAGGAACGACTATGCGGGAGCGGCCAGTCCGGCTGTGGGTGCTGTTAGTAGGGATTTTTACCAGTACCTTATGTATCGTTCTAACATTATTTTATGTACTGATGATGATGGAACAAAAAGAGCAAATGCACCGAGATGAAGAAACGCTGCTGCTATCGATCGGTCGTCAGTTAGCGTCAGAAGCGGAGGTCAAGCAAGCACTGCGGGATGAGAAAGCCAGTCCCCAGTTGCAATCATATACCAATGAATTAGCAAAAAATTATGGGTTGGACTTTATTGTTTTGATGAACCAAGACGCTATTCGGATCACGCACCCAGATCCTGAAAAGATAGGTCAACCTTTTACTGGTGGCGATGAAACACCTGCCATTGAAGGCAAGGAGTCTCTCTCCATTGGCAACGGCACCTTAGGACAATCCTTACGGGGGTTCGTTCCAGTGAAAGAAGATGGAGAACAACTTGGCGTCGTGGCATTAGGGATTAAAATGACTTCACTGCAATCGTTGATCTTACTATCGCAAAAAGGCTATCGGAAAGCATTGTTCATCAGTTTGCTATTAGGCGGGGGAATTGCATTATTCGTGGCATTTTATTTGAAACGCCAACTGCACAATCTGGAACCGCAAGAAATTTCACGTCTGTTAGAAGAGCGCAATAGTATGCTGGAAGAAACCAAGGATGTTGTTTTTGTCTTAGACTTAGCCAAGAACATCTTGCTGGCAAATCGAGCCGCCACGGCATTGCCGCTTGCTACTGCATCAGAAGATGGCTTGGTTGGCCAATCCCTGCTAACGATCCTGCCTGCTTTGCAGCACGTCGATTTTGACAAGAAGCAAGAGCGGTTAGTGCAGCAAGAAGGGCAGGACTATGTCTTTTCATCGGCGCCGATCATCGTGAGAAATCAGCAGATAGGGTATATTATTTTTCTAAGAAATGCGACGGAGTCCTTATTTATTGCGGATCAGTTGGCAAATACGACAGCCTATGCGACGGCACTGCAAAGTTAAGCCCACGAATTTATGAACAAGTTGCATGTCATCTATGGTTTGGTGGACTTAGAAGCATATGAAGAGTTGACGATCTATTTAGATGATATTTTGAAACCAGAGAAAGAATTTGCTCATCGGCTAGCGATTCTCATTAAAAACCCTTTGCTGGCAGGTTTTTTGATTGGCGAGCGGCAAAAATTTTTAGAAAAGAAATGCCAGCTGTTGGTAGAAATTTTTCCAGAGATTCCCCAAGGAGCCGTTGCACATGAAACCAAAGTCTTATTAAACCTTTATCAATATATGCATCATCTTTTGCTGCAAAAACATTTGACCCAAGAGGTATTTATGAAAATCGAGTACCAAGAAAATCAACTGCAAACGAGTTGGCAGCTAGCGGAAGAAATGTTGACACCCACGGAACAAGTGACTTTACAGCGAGTAGGCTATTTTCAGCAATTGTTGCATGAAGTCAACGGGAAAATCACTTTTCAAAAAGCCCAAGGTGTTTTGGAAGTGACGATCACGAATGATTATCGGAAGGAGCAGCTATGAAAGCCAATATTTTGATTGTTGAAGACGACCCGATGGTTCAATTTATTCATCGCAGCTATTTAGAACGTTTGGCGGTTTTTGAGCGAATTTTTTCGGTGGAAACAGTGGAAGAAGCGCAAGAAATGCTGCAAAAAGAAACCATTGAGCTGCTCTTGCTGGATATCCATTTGAAAGATGGCAATGGCTTGGAGCTGTTGCAAAAATTACGGGAACAACAACAGGCTGTGGATGTCATCATGATCACGGCTGCCGATGAAACACGATTGATCAGCCAAAGCCTGCATTTGGGGATGCTGGATTATTTGATCAAGCCGTTTTCCTTCGAACGATTTGCCCAAAGTATCCAAGTATTTCAGCAACGACGGGAAAGCCTCAAACATCCACGGATCGCTCAGCAGCAAATCGATCTGCTGCTGCAGGGAAACCAAAAAAGTCCGTGGATCGAACTGGAAAAAGGGTTGACAGAAGACACGCTTCAGCTGATCCAAGAAACGATTCGTACCATCAAACAGCCATTTACAGTCCAAGAATTGGCGCAAGCTTGTGCATTGTCCCATGTATCGGTACGAAAGTATGTCGCCCATTTAGAAAAGACCAAAGCCATTTGCAGCGAAAATGTGTATACAAAAATTGGGCGTCCATATAAACAGTATTTTTTGATCACTGACAAAGAAGAGTGAGCTTTGTTATCTTTATCCTTATCAGTGTTTTTGAAGCTAGCCAGTTCTCATGGTACTCGCCAAAAACAACGGTTCAAGTGATCTACCACTTGAAGGGGCGGTCGGTGATAGTGGCTAAGACAAAAGAAACAAGCAGACCCAATGCAACTAGGAAGGACAAGCATCTGAGTGTCATCATGTTTTTTTCACTCTGAGAACGCCTTTCTACAAAAAAACCGCATTTGTCATTCAGCCAAGTGCGGTTTTTTTTATCCTTTATTTATCTAACGTTTCAATCGCCTGATGAATCGCTAGCAAATCAGGGACGGTGATTTGCGCATTGATTAACAGGACGGGTCCTTTTTCAAAGGTTTCAGACAATGGAGTGGTGCTTAGACAGAGATCGTAGTCGTCGTCGACAAACTGATCACGAATATCAAGGTTGTAGAACCCTTGAAATGGCGCTTTGATCAGTTCTCTGATGGTCAGTGAAATCGCCAGCGGCAAGTCTGTTTCCAGTTTGATCTTGATTTTTTGCTGAAAATCAGCTGGCGGCAAAATCAACGTCCACGCCGTAGCGACATAAAGAGAAAAGCCACTGCGTTTCAGCGGATCTGCTTGGTAGAACGAAGTTTTCGGCTTGCTTTTGTAAATCAGGAAAATGTTCGGTTAAAAACTGTGCAGTATTATAGCCAGCTAATGTATGGTCGACTGGCCCAAACAATTCGATCGTTAAAAGCCCATTCAAGAGGGTATTCACGATCCTACTTTTGCAAGGACGGGTCAACTTGGATTTTGGTGCGAAAGCGGTCATCGACCAGAGCAGTTTTTGGATGCTGGTCGTTGGTTTTTTGGGGGAAAACGCAGCGTCCAGTTGCGCATCGGCAAACGTTCGATCGAGATTGGATGCCAGCCATAGAAAACAAAAGCGGCATTCATTTGCATCAAGAAAGAAGTGTTCCGCTAGTTCTGACGATAAATGGCTGTAAATAGCGGTCTCTTCATCAATCAGAGGGTGAAACAGGGAAAGATCTGACCCAATCAAGGGCGGTTTGATCGCCACTGCTTCTGGCGAAATCCGTTGCCCTTTGCAAAACCGCAAAATAGTGACGGCCAGAATGTACGTGGTCATTTTCAATTCGATCGGGTTAAAGGGAATCTGGTTGTTTCGGTAAAAGTCTTGAGCGATGGTTTCGCATTTTTTCTGGGAAAGACCAGTAAAGGGCCAATGCAGACCAGCAAATGTTCGCCAAAAGAAGACCATCATAAAGTAGCGGATACGGGCTTCACTGCCTACGAGTCGAACCGTCCCTTTTTGCTTTTGCAGCTGAAATCCCAATGGAGCAAGCAGTTTTTGCAACGCATAGATTCGTTTGCGAACGGTTGATTCGGAGAAGTAATGATCAGCGGCGAATTGGATCAAATTGATCTCATTTTGCAGCAAAAGAGTTTCCAGCAAATAAAAAAAGGGATTCGCTTCCAGCAACTGCCGACTCAATCGCTTGTAGTCTCGCTTCGTCCCAATAAAGGATAACCCCAAGCCGTGTTTGGCAACCAAAAGCGGTGAGGGATCGTCTTGCAAGGAAAGCGAGCGTTTGCTTAAAGTGTCGAAGCTTTTTTGGATGGAGCGGCGATCCAAAGCCAACGCTTGACTGATCTCTTCAATGGGAACAAAGCGTTTTTGAAGATACAAAAACCGCAGCAAGTCGATATCTCTCTTGAGGGTGTGTCCAAAAAATGGATAAAAGCGTTCCATAATCCAAGCTCCGTTCTAAAGGTTTCTCTATGTACTCGATTCTCTTATGATAGCACAAAAAACGTGATTTTTTTGCAAATGAAATCGGCATTTTTTTGTCTCCTTTTCGCAGCAAAACCTTCTATACTGTTTTCTGATAAAGACTCGCTTTCCTCATTACTCAAGGATTTTTGTGAGGAAAGCAGTGCGGAAATAAAGGAGCGAAAGCGATGAAACACAAAAGAGGTTGGCAAAAGCATGCAGGGATTTTTTTCCTGTTGTTGATGGGGTTTCTTATAGGCAGTCTGACTGTAAACAGTGAAACCACCACGTATGATTTTGACTATCAAACCGATGCGACCGGGCAGTATTTGACAAATGGAACGGCGCAAGGAGATACGTACAATTACAAGTATGGACAGGCGCCGGGGGTTGCTTTTGATGAAGAGAACTATGTCAATTATGCAGATGAAGCGTATCTGAAAAAGAGTGTCAAAGAAGCAGCGGGTCAAGGACTATTTGATGTAACGTTAGCTGTCAAAGGCAATCAGACCAGTACCCCTGTTGATCTGGTCATGGTGATCGATTATTCTTCCTCTATGACGGGAGAAAAATTGACCAACGCCATGTTGGGGCTGCAGCAGTTTGGAAATGAATTGGCTGATTCGCTGGCGAATGGTTCCATTCGGATCGGGATCGTTGCCTACAATCGGGAAATCTACACCACCAATGGGTTTTCTACCGATATCGCCTACTTAGAACAATTTCTGCGGGAGACGGCCGAATCCCATTCTGGAACCTTCATGCAAAAGGGCTTGCTGGCAGGGCAACAGCTATTACTGGAAGAAAGTCGACCAGAAGCGGAAAAGCTGTTTATCCATATTGGTGATGACAGTGCCAATCGTAGTTATTTGCCAGCAGATGATGCAACAGTTTATCAAAATACTGGCGCAATCCGCGATTACAATGGCTATCACACGGAGAGCTATGTCGAGTCATTTCAAACATCGGCTACTGCTTACCATACGACAAGTAAAAATCCGTCAGATCCGCAAGCTATTCCTGTTAGCAGTACGGTGGTGACAGACGAAACCCTTGGCACGATCGTCGCGCTTAAAAAATCTGGGTTTACCTATTATTCGGTAGCAACGGCTCCTTCCGCACGAGGGGAATACATTGGGCGTAATCTGGCGTCTGCACCAAGCAATTACTTAACGACGGATGAAAACCTGAGTGGATTGGGTTCAGCATTGACAGAGATTGCCAATCATATCGATAAAACGATCCCTGATGGGACGATCACGGATCCGATGGGCGAGGGCATTCTTTTGCAAGGATCTGGCAAGTTTGATGCCGATCAGTATCAGTTAGTCGGGTGGCGCAAAAATGCGCAAGGCGAGTGGGTCGAGGCGCAGGAAGTTGCAACTGGAGTAACCGTTTCTGAAAAGAATCAGACCATTACGGTCAGTGGGATAGCTTTAGGTGAAAATGAAAAACTGACGTTGACCTACCAAGTTCGTCTGAATACGGAAGCCCCAGATTTTAAAGGAGAGACGTGGGTGTTGTGCAATGGCCGTACGACCTTAACCCCAGCAAGCGGTGATGAAGCATTAGATTTCCCAATTCCTTCCATCAAAGCACCCAGCGTTTCCCTTGCGGTTCTTAAAAAGTGGGTCAATGTTTCAGCAGCTGAGATTCCCGATCAAATCGATTATCAAGTCAAAAGAACCACTACTACGGCAGCAGACAGTTGGCAGCAGTCAGACCGTTTGACCCTTGAAAAAGCCAATGATTTTCAAGCATCAGTCACAAAACTACCCGTTGCTGGTCAAATGGCAGACTTACCAAAATACAACAATCAAGGGGAAGACTTCGTGTATTGGGTTGAGGAAGTCAATGTCCCCGATGGCTTCGAAAGCAGTGTGACGACTGAGGGAGATACCCTTGTAATCACCAATACAAAAAAAGAAACCGAACCAAGCACGACGGAACCAAGTACATCGGAATCAAGTACCACAGAACCAAGCACGACGGAGCCAAGTACGTCGGAATCAAGTACAACAGAACCAAGCACAACCGAACCAAGTACGACGGAACCAAGTACCACGGAACCAAGTACCACGGAACCAACCACCACCGAGCCAAGTACGACGGAATCAAGTATGATAGAGTCAAACACAAAAGAATCAAGTACAATGACGCAAAATAGTACTAAACCAAATTCTACCGAGATCAGTACATTACCGTCGAAAGGAAAACAACTTCCCAAAACGAATGAACAAGCCGCCGACTGGTTAGTCGGTTTGGGGGTAATGATTGTTGGAATCGCTGGCTTATTAGTATTTAAGAAAAAGTAATGCAATAGTACGTAATAGAAAAGATCAGGATTACAAACAGTTTTCCTGATTTTTTCTGTAATTCGTTTCTAATAAAAAATGCCTGATAAGCTGGAAACTTATTTATTTCAACTTTGCTTTCCCTAGCTTTCATTGTATATTTAGGTGAAAGCGTATTTAGGAGGTAGCACGAATGGAAAATAAAGGAACCTCAGTCAGAAGTCTTTTGTTGCGCTATTTAAACAATCAGAAAAAACAAGACAATAACTACTTTATTGCACAGGCGATTCTAAGAAGTTTTTCGAAAATCCCTAAGATGACCATTTATGAACTCGCAGAAGAATGCTTTGTGTCGACTGCAGCGATTTCGCGATTCATTCGAATTTTGGCTTTTTCATCTTATACGGAATTCAAACAAGCGGTTGAAAAAGAGATCGATATCGTCAGCGATTATTCCAAAAAAGTGATCCAGCCCGTGGAACAAAGGGAGGAATTTCTGGACGAATTCACCTCAAATCTTTTGATCAATTTGAGGTACGCCAAAGAACATCTCTCGATTTCAGAACTTGAAACAGTGGTCTCTGCGATCCATGAAACAGAAAACGTTGCTGTGTTTGGCTTAGAATTTGCTGCTTTTATGGGACAGCATTTGCAAAGCAAATTAGCAAGCATGGATAAAATTATTCGGATTGGTTTTACAGTGGAAGAGCAATTAAAAATTGTGGAAGAAAGCTCGCCAGATAGCTTGGTTTTGATTTTTTCGATGGAGGGTGGTTTCTTTTACTTTAGTGAAAAAGTGATTGCAGCCTTGAAGAAAAAGGGAATCAAAATTATCGTCTTTACGTTTAAGCATTCTCCAATCATTGAGCGAAGTGCAGACCAAATTATCCTCTGTGGAGAGATCAACGAAAACACCGAAGGACGGATTGCTATTCTATATATGATGGAGTTACTGATTTATATGTATATGAAAAAGTTCTATTTGCCTCAATAGTTTCATATTTTGAAACAAGACCTTTGGATTTGAAACCAGAGGTCTTGTTTTGTTGTCGTTAGAATTAATTCTGAATGGTATCGTTTTCTTATAAGGGAAAGGTGGAAGGAACAATGGTCAAAAAAGATTTTTATTGGGGGGCATCAACCTCAGCATTTCAAGTAGAAGGAGGCTTTGGTGAAGGTGGAAAAGGGATTGCAACAACAGATGTGCGTCACGTACCGGAGGGAATTGCAGATTCGAAGATCGCGTCCGATCACTATCATCATCTAAGCGAAGACATTGAATTAATGGCAGACTTAGGGATCGATCTCTATCGTTTTTCGTTCAATTGGACACGTGTCATGGGTGATGGTGATCAGCCGAATCAAGAAGGCATCGATTTTTATAATCGTTTGATTGATGGGTGTCTTGAAAAAGGAATCACACCTTTTCCTACCCTCTATCATTTTGAAATGCCGCAAGCATTAGTAACCAAATTTGGCGGATGGAAATCAAGAAAATGTATTGATTACTTTGTTGCTTATGCAAAAGTTTGCTTTCAGCATTTCGGTGATCGCGTCAAGCTGTGGGGAACGATCAACGAGCAATTGATCGTCACAGCAGCTTCTGATTTAAATGGCAATCACGAAACGGATGCAGATGAAAAAATGAAGCAGATGTATCAAATGAGTTACAATATGTCGCTAGCTGAGAAAAAGACAATTCAAGTTTTTCGAAAAATCGTAAGAGATGGTCAAATTGGTCCCGTGTGCTCTATGCAAGTTGTTTATCCTGAAACACCTTTGCCAAGGAACATCTTAGCAGCTAAGAACGCCGAAGACTTTTTACAAAATTGTTTTCTCGACATGTCAGTATTCGGCGAGTACCCGAAAAGCTACTGCAATTATTTGAATGAAAAAGGTTGGTATCCAGAAACGGAACCAGCTGATCGAGAAATTTTGAAGAAGAATAAACCAGATCTTATAGGGATAAACTATTACTGTAGTACCTGTATTCGTGCCGTTGAACCGGGAGAAGATACAAGCAAACTACCACCATTTTATCGAAATGAGCGATTTACCTTAGGGAACAATCCTTATTTAACAAAGACGAAATGGATGGAATTTGGTATTGACCCTGAAGGATTATATATAGGTATGCGGTCGATTTATGAAAAATACCATTTACCAATGATGGTAACTGAAAACGGTTTAGCGTATTCTGATAGTATTGAAGACGGGCAAATTCACGATGTCTATCGTATTGATTACTTGGAACAGCATATTAAGCAATGTGAGCGTTTTATGGAGGAAGGATATCCTTTATTGGGTTATAGTCCTTGGTCACTACTTGATTTGGTTAGTTCACACCAAGGGTTTAAAAAGCGATATGGTTTGATTTTTGTTGATCGCACAGATGAAGATCCGAAAGAATGTCGACGAATTCCCAAAGACAGTTACTATTGGTACCAAAATAAAATAAAAAACACTAAAAAGGGGTAAGAAAAATGAATGCATTTATCCACTTTATGGAAAAAAGATTTATTCCCGTTGCGAATAAAATTTCTTCGAATCGCTATTTAAAAAGTGTAAGTACAGGTTCGATGTCATTACTAGGCGTTATTATGTTAGGTGCCATCTTTACAGTTATTTCTAGTTTAAGCTGGGAACCGTATCAAAACTTTCTATCAGTGACCAACATTGGGACAGTGATGAATTATATTCCAGCTTACACAATTGATTTATTAGGTTTGTATATGGCATTTAGTATTGCCTACTGTGGAGCAGGAATATTCGGGATCAAAGAACAAGCTTTGGGGACGGGGTTCATCTCATTGGTATGTTTCCTGTTATTAACGCCACTCACTGAAAATCCCGAAGCAAGAGCTTCATTTTTAAGTACCAATTATTTAGGCGCGCGCGGGGTCTTCGTGGCAATTTTCGTTTCACTGATTACGATTCAACTGATGAAATTGTTTGTGGAAAAAAATATTACGATCAAAATGCCCGATGGGGTGCCAGAAATGGTGACCAAGTCATTCACTTCTTTAATTCCAGCAGTTGTGATTGCATCACTTTTTGGAATTGTTAAATTTGGCTTTAGTGTAACTAGTTATAATTCGGCGACAGATTTTGTTTATACATTGCTTCAAGAACCATTGCAGCGATTGACGGGTTCCTTAACTGCCTTTTTGATTCTTATTTTGATCTCGAATCTCTTATGGTTTTTCGGGATCCATGGTTCAATGACCGTATTGCCGATTCTCATGCCGATTTTCTTGGGTTATCTTGCAGACAATAGTGCTGCTGTGGCGGCGGGAGAAGCAGTCCCTCATGCCATTAATTTTGGGTTATACGATTTGGCATGTTTAGGGGGCAGCGGTGCAACGATTGGTTTAGTGACTGACATGTTTTTATTTTCCAAGAGTAAGCGCTACAAATCATTTTCAAAAATCGTATTTCCAAGCGGTCTTTTTGGTGTAAATGAACCAGTTGTCTTTGGAATGCCGGTAATGTTGAATGTGATGCTTTTGATTCCGTTCTTATTGACGCCATTAGTGATCACTTCTCTTGGGTACGCATTGATTTCCATGGGAATCATTACCGCACCGATTGGCATCCTAGGGGCGGGCTCGTTACCTCCGCTGATCCACGGCATCGTTCAAGGGAGCCTCTCTTTTGGTATCTATCAACTATTTGCAGTTGCTATTTCTATGGCTATCTATTACCCGTTCTTTAAAACCTTAGATAATCAAGCAGTTCAAGAAGAACGTTTAGCACAAGAGCAAGCTGGATAAGAAACTCGCACAGGATTTACAGTTAACCATAATAACAACAAACGAGCGCAAGAGTGAAGTGATTCTTGCGCTCGTCGTCTGTGAAACTATCGATTGGAGGAAAACTCAGTGAGAGAGACAAGAGAAACACTTTTCAAATTTACAGAGACAAGGAAAAAACAAATTCAGAAGATCGTAGAAAACATGTCAGTTATGGAAAAAATTGGTCAGCTTTTTTTCGTGATTGGACAATCAGGTTCTGTAAAGGAATTGACGGCTTTTATTAAGAAATACCAACCGGGAGGAATGATGTATCGCCCCGACAATGCTGAAAAATTGAAGGATCAGCTAAGAGCAGTCCAAGATGCTAGCACAATACCGTTATTTCTTTCAGCAAATTTAGAGTCAGGTGGGAATGGTATTCTTACGGAAGGGACATGGGTCGGTAATCCTATGCAGATCGCCGCTACAGATTGCACCGAAAATGCCTATTACTTAGGAAAAATTGCTGGGCTGGAATCGGCTCGAATTGGTATTAATATGGCTTTTTCACCGATTGTCGATATTGATTATAACTTCAAGAACCCAATCACGAATACTCGCACATTTGGAAGTGATCAAAAACGAATTATTCGCATGGCTCAAGCGCAGATAGACGGTTTTTCTGAGAGTAACATCATTCCAGTGATCAAGCATTTTCCTGGGGACGGTGTTGATGAAAGGGATCAACATTTACTGAGTTCGATCAATTCACTCTCCGCGAATGAGTGGATGGAATCGTATGGGACTATTTATCGCCAGTTTATTGAAAAAAACGTCAGCTGTATCATGGTGGGACACATTTATCAGCCTGCATGGGAGCGAAAACTTTCACCAACTATCAGAGAAACCGAATTGATGCCTGCTTCTTGCTCGAAACTTCTAGTTAACGGGTTACTAAGAGATACACTGGGCTTCAATGGTTTGGCTATCACTGATGCAACACCAATGGTCGGTTACACGACGATCATGCCTCATAGAGAGCGACTCGTTGCTTCAATCAATGCAGGAATCGATATGTTGCTTTTTAATAAAAATATTGATGAAGATTATGAAGTGATCGCATCTGCTGTAAAAGAGGGAAGCATTCGTATGGAACGTTTGGATGAAGCAGTCGCACGAATTTTAGCAGTCAAGATGTACCATGGTTTATTTACTGAAGTAAGGGAAGAGACAGTCAATAGTACTCCTAAAAGTGTCATCGATCGTACTGAGTATCAGTGGGTAACGAAAAAAATTGCTGATGAGTCGATTACATTGGTCAAAGACAGAGAAAAACACTTACCACTCACCCCACAACGATACCCTCGAATCCGTCTCGTTATTTTGGGTGATTCTGACGACGGTGGATTTAAAGAGGGAGGACGAGTGGGTCCGCTTTTTAAAGCTGGATTAGAAGCTGCTGGATTTGAAGTCAACCTTTTCGATAATCAACAATTGGATTTCCAAGAGGTTTTCGAGGCAGGGGTTGAGGATCTTAGAAATAAATTTGATTTGGCATTGTATGTTGCTAATGTTGAGACCGCCAGCAATCAGACAACAGTTCGTTTGGATTGGAATCATTTGATGGCCGCAAATGCTCCCTGGTATGAAAAGGATCTCCCTACCATTTTTGTTTCTACTGCCAATCCCTATCACTTATTTGACATCCCTTATGTTTCAACTTTTATCAATGCGTATACAGGAAATCCAGAAACAGTGGAGGCTATAATCCAGAAATTGCTAGGGAAAGAACCGTTTAAAGGTAAGAGCCCGATCGATCCATTTTGTGGGGACTTTTTAGCTAGAGCAAAATAACTTTTATAAGAAGGAGGAGAAAAAATGAGACAAAATCGATTACTGAATGATGGCTGGCAATTTCACTTAGGTCAGATAGAAGAGCCAATGAAAACAGTCAGAAAAGCCGCAGCTATCGGTGGCTTGGCAGCTCCGCTTGAAAATGAAGCGGGGGATACTGTTTTGATAGGTGCTGGTGGAGAACATTTTCTACGGCTGATTGCTCAAGGTGATCGTGAAAAAGGCTTGAGAATGTTGGCGAACACTGCTTTGGAAAGTGAACTTGACGAAGATTGGGTATCTGTTGATCTCCCTCATGATTGGAAAAATGAACTTCCGTATGTTAATGATCCCGATTTACTGATGAGTGGATCAAAGCCAGACGGCATTGCCTATTACCGTAAGACTTTTGCGTTAACTCCAGATGAAGTGAACGAAAAGCAAGTGACTCTCCACTTTATGGGCGTCATGCGTATGACATCTGTCTGGTTTAATGGTGTATTTCTAGGTGATCATTACAGTGGATACTCTGATTTTTCTTTTGATGTCTCTGAACTGATACGCATCGGCTCAGAGGGAGTGAATGTGGTGTTGATCAAAGTGGATACGACGAAAGGCGCGGAAGGCTGGTGGTATGAGGGAGCAGGTATATATCTGTCTCTTATACAC
>ENA-OWZT01000276-OWZT01000276.1-human-gut-metagenome-genome-assembly--contig:-NODE-276-length-14627-cov-10.7038_pt1 | contig 14627 bp, 10 predicted proteins | sample MGYA00249265_ERZ652125 | MGnify/ENA primary metagenome ERZ652125 (study PRJEB26925, sample SAMN05827236) | human gut metagenome | biome: ENVO:2100002; feature: ENVO:00000062; material: ENVO:00002003... | reverse complement strand
ATCGAAGGGGCGAGCAGGTACTCGCCGTCGTCGACCGTGCGGCCCGCGGGGGGAGCAGAAGGAACTCCTAAATAGGAACTTTCAAATTCGAATTTCACTGACCATTTATTAATGGTTTGTATCGTGACTATTGACTTGGCGGAGAGACAAATCCTAGAACTATTCGCCGTCCAATCCATTTGATTCATCGCATACGCTATTATCCCGTTTTGTATACCGCTGATGCTAGGCGGGAAACTTTTGTTGTCAGCGTCTATGGAGAACTCAGTCTCTTTTGCGTCCAAGTGCTGTTGGATACGTTTGAAATATTTGCCAGCCCATTCAACTCCCTTACCATTACGTACAAAGTAGTTATCTTTTAGACTGGTAGAACGCGTAGCGTAACCATCAGAAGAATATATCTTTTCATGCCCCGGATGCGCAATTGCCATGAGTTCGTCAGTGATGCAGAAGTACAGGTGGCGCTGATCTAGGTCTCCGTAGAAGTTATCTGACGTGTCATCCCAAGTGCAGTCGACTTGGTACCATTCGCCATCAAGTTTAACTGCATTCCAAGTATGTCCATCATAGGTATCGCGGGTCTCAGCGTTTTCTATGCCTGCGGCGGAAAGAAGCTTCGCATACGCCGATTCATAGGCTTGACACGTACCAAGCCCCCTCGTGAGGGCGCTCTCGGCGGATGACCACTTGAGCGAATTGTCGTACTCAAGTTGGTCTAGAAGCCAATCATGAAGATAGAGGGCCATTTCGTATTCGGAACCATCTGTCTTTTGCTTGGCCTGTGACACAGCTGAACCAACAATGCACGCGACGCTGGGATGCGCATCCTCTTCCACCTGGATATATGTGTTGGTGCGCAAGTAGTAAACGCCCGATGTCTTATCCATAAGGTAAAAGCGGAAATTGTATGTTCCGGTAGCTGTCGTTGTGAACGTAAAGTCGTGGCTAACGCATGCGTCGGTGTACTTTGTCCACTCTCCGCGGCTTGGGTCGGCGACCGGCTCGTAGGCATACTCGCTGGGGTTGGAGTATGAGGGCGCTTCCATGCGAAAGAGATAGCTGCCACTGCCACCTGTTGCGCTTACGTGGAAGGTCGTTGGCTGTCCAAGTATTGGATCGTTCCATTCGACGGTGAGGGTGACACTGCCGCTGATGGCGCTATCGCTGTGCTGATATTCACTTGCTGCGGCCTTTGTGGCTTGTTCCGAATCGGGCGACATGTCAGAAGCTAATGAAAACTGAGGTTCCGCCTGATATGAAATTGGATTCGCAATATCAGAATCATTTTTGACGGACTCATTGCCGATCTCGCTTGTATCGATATCGCCCGAATTGTCAGCTGCGCCAGTATCAAACTGCTCCAAGGTGTTTTCTTGCCGCCGTTCTTCTTCCGCTATAACCCTTACAGGTATTGCTGCGCTAAGCACGGATACGCAAAGAACTGCGCAGAGCGAGCGGTAAAAGACTCGTTTCATAGCGGTGCCTCTCGATAAGGTGGACGCCAAGGCCCGGAGGTGGCGCCAGGCCAACACTCCGTGTGTATGTAAGTGGGGTTAATTTTACGGTAACACCAGTCAACAACAGCGAACTTTTTGGACAAAGTTGGGGAGGGGAGAGGGGTGCTTGGGACAGTTTGGCACTGATTGATTTTTCGTAATCATGTCTATAAATTTTGATGAACAGTGATATGGACTCATTGTTATAGCTAGGAGCCAAACATGGAAGCACCCGCCCTTCTCTATCATTATGCAAGCCTAGATACGCTGGCCTTGATTCTGCATAATCGAACTATCAGGTTCAGCCGGTTAGATAAGGTTGATGACCCACAAGAACGGCGTTCAGCAGACTCTCAAAATCTTGGAAAAATGAAGCTCGTCAGTTGTTGGACCTCTTCTGATGAGGAGAGCATCCCCATGTGGCGCGAGTATGCTGGAGCTGAATGTGGAGTAAGAATCCAGATGAAGAGTCATCCGTTTAAGCGGTACTCTGTGTCTACCGAAAGCCTAAGTAAGCTATCTAGTGACGCAGTTTTGAATACTCCTGGTGGCAAGTTTGATGGACTTCAATTGCCGCTCGAAGACTTTTGGGATAAAAAATATCATTTTAAAGAAATGGCCCGAAGCGTTGAGATGCTTCATGAAGTCCAGTATACGAACGATAAGTCGCTTCTGTTTCCAAAGTTGATCCGTAACTGCGAAAACGGCTGGATAGAAGCCGATTTAAACACACTTGGGATTCACAAAGCTACTGCCTGGTCATACCAAAACGAATGGCGATATGTTTTGACGGCAGTTCCTGTGGGCATCGCCTCTGTAATCAAGGGTGATGTTGAAGCAGTTAAGAGGGCCACCAAGGTCATACTTGATAGATGCGATCCAGAAATTCCTTCCTTTTACGATTTAGCTATCTCAGACGGAGCATTTTCTTCGATGAAGATCGTCGCTTCCCCAAAGATGACGCCGGGGAACCGATTAATTTTGGATGCGTTAGTGCAGAAATACGCATCCGACATTGAGGTTACGGAAAGCACGATTGAGCTGGCTTAAATAGGCAGCAATATGATGCCGGTGGCCCCCATGTGTTGCCTGCGACTTCATGGTGGGGGAGTCGATGCTCTTCTATCCCTTTCTTCTCATGCAATGCGTAAGAAGTCAGATCGTGCCCTGGGTCGCTTCAGTAGTGCTTACTGATAAATACCTATCAGCTGTAGGGGGCTTTCGGAAAACTGAGTATTTGATCGCTTGAGTGCTGCTGATTATCGCGAAACGGAACCGCTGATAATGCAAGTGGGCACCGGGGCCCGCGTCGGCCCCGGTTCCATTTTATTGCTAGCGGTTCGCCCCGCGGCGCTGCCGCATGTTTGCCTCGCCCATGTCAGCCCAGGCCGCTTTGCGCGCGATCCTGTCTATGGTCGCGTCCGCGTGGACCCCGCCGACGAGCCTCGGGTGCCAGTCCTTCTTCTTGAACTGGGTGCAGAGGACGGTCGACGTTGCCGTACCTCAGCTCCCTCAGCATTGGTCTGAACTCAATCTGGAGCCGAATCAGAGAATCATGAATGCGGAGCGATAATCATGGCATTGTAAATTGATTTTTAGTAGCGGAGGAGACAATGGACCTAACGAATCTACCTGAATACATCTCAGCGATTGTGGCAATCATCGCGTTGCTCATTTCTTGTTACCAAGCTCGTCTCAGCAATAAACAGTCTCTATTCAATCGACGTTTAAATATATGGATAACCGTCGATAAACTCATGAGCGTTTACGCAAAAAACGCGAAGAACTTGGAACATGATGACGAGCCGCAAATGGCTATCGACCTACTATTTATATGGCTGACTAACACCACGTACCTGCAATCAATCTCAGCCTCAATTAATAAGGTGCTAGATGCTGATCTTCAGCTCAAACTGCATTTAAAGCTTGACGAAATAAGATCGTTCGCCATGGAGGCGAGGTTTTGCTTCAAAGGAAAGAGTGGTGAGGCAATTGCCGAATTTATAGAAGCTTATCAATCCCTTTTATTTTCAATGTATCAGTATCAGATTGTATTTAATAAGATGCTCCAGAATGCAAGGGAATATCAATGGACGCTTGAACAGGCTTCTGAAAAGTTACATGAGCCCGATCAACGGAAAGATCTCTTTGAAAAAGAAAGCGCTCTTGCTGCCTCATACATGACTTTATGCCAGCTAAACAAGAGAGGTGCAATTCAGCGCCAAATGCAACTAGCAGGTCCTGTATGGCACTGAGAGAATTGACGGTTTACGTGATGACTGGTAACGGCACTCAGTTTCTACTGAGATTCTAAACAAGCCATGTCCTGATGCAGTTCTAATTCAAGAAGTACTTATTGAAAAGCACTTAAACGCAATAAGGGAGGGGTATATGAGCAATTACCGATTTGCCCCTTTCCAATAAAACCAATTTGTTACTTATTTAGTCTTATAGGTCGTTCCCGACCATCTTTACTAGACCACAAGCTGATACCATATTTTTATTCAAGTCGGCAATTAGCGCTCCCGACTTGATTCCATCGTCTTAATACCATTTACCCAAATGTATTAAGCAATGCGGATTTATATCGGAAGGTTGGTTGCGCCTTGAGCATTTTTAGTAGATTCCGGCTTGCTTCCAAGGAGGGTATTTGCCAGGAAAATCAACTTAGACCAATGACTCCAAAGTATGTTTCTAGTCAACATAGTCGTTACGTTGGCCGGCTTACCGATGCTCTATATAAGCAAAATTGCAAAAATGTAGCTCTCTCAGGATCTTACGGAAGTGGCAAGAGCAGCATTTTGGAACAATTTGCCAAAGAAGCGAAGGTAGAAGGTCATTATATTGCAAAAGTTAGTTTGGCAAATTTTTGTACCGGCCCGAGCAACGATCGGTCAGATTCCAAACCTTCAACAACAGCATTACTTGAACGCGAAATCTTAGGCCAGCTTCTTTATCAAGGGGACCCTTCGAAAGCAAGTAAGTCGTCTTTCAATCAAGTTCATAACATCCCCCTATATCGTCAGATTCCGAAAATCCTATCCCTATCGTTAATAATATATACAGCCATTATCATCGCGGTGCTTCTCCCAGGCGCCATAAAGGGAGATGTCGAACGCTGGTTCAATGCTCTAGCAAGCATGAATGATGATTACTTGCATCATTGTTTATTGATACTCATCGCCATAGCTGCCGTTACGTTTTTCCTGACTACGATTATTTCTGCATGTCTACTTTCGTCTATAAACAGTCTGCATCTAAAATCAATCACGGCATCTGGCTTGAACCTATCGCTCGATAAGGAAGCCGGCGACTCTTCATACTTCAATAAATATAGGGACGAGCTTATTTATCTCTTCGAAATTAACAGGTACGACACCGTAATTTTCGAAGATATAGATCGCTTTGACGATCTGGGCATTTTTGACGAACTGCGGAAACTCAATGACCTTTTAAACTTAGCTCCTGGCATTGTTGGCAAAAAAGGCAATAAGGTTGTTAGATTTGTATATGCTATAAAGGACAGCATATTTACCTTTAGCAATGAGTCCAAAGGAGCTTCAAAAGAAGTTCTTGGCTCCGGTCGTGTCAAGTTTTTCGACATGGTCATTTCTGTAGTGCCGTTTATTTCAAAGTTTAATGCCAATGAAATGGCCGCCAAGGTTTTCGCTTCGGAGCTAAAGGATTCCGGTCAGACAGACGAAGGTACGCGCTATTCTGATTTACTTCTTCTGGCCGCTCCATATATTGCAGACATGCGCTTGATGGTCAGCATCCGTAATGACTATCTGGTCATGACTCAAGAAATGGGGTCCCCCTCGTTCGGTAACCCCTCTGCATTGGGGTTGACCTGTACAGGCATTTTGGCAATTGCCATTTATAAAAATCTATATCCTCTTGAGTATGAGGATCTTCGAATCGGCAAGGGCAAGTTAAATGAGCTCTACGACATACATCAAAAAGGGATTAATCGATTGCTTCCGCAGCTTTCAGCTGCGAAAAAATTACTCCAGTGTTGTATTGAATGTGGTGGTTCACTGGATGATGTTGCTGAGACTCTAGGCAACGAGCTAAAAGGGGCGTTTGATAAACGCGTAAGTTCAATAGAACGATTAACAATAGGAACTGATTCGTTTCACACGCGCAGAGATTACTCGAACAATATTTTTGAAACCGAATTCTGGGAGGAGTTCTTCTCGCTTGACTCCGATGACTTTCTCTATGTCGGCCAACGCCACGAAACTGGTGGCCAAGGTATTAAGCTAACAAAAAGAGAATTCCTTGACATATTTGAAGTTGAGATATCAGATATCGGAATGCGTGATCTAGTGAGCAGCGGTTTCACTGATAGCTCGCTTGCTAACATGGATTCAAAAATCGAACGACTACGTACTGCTGATTTTTACATTCAGCAAGATTTGCTTTGTCCAATCAATACCAATGGAGGGGGAGAGCGCCTTGAATCGTTTGCCGAAATCGTTAAGCAAATAATAGGTGACGAACTTGTTTGTGAACTGATTCTAGAAGGTTACTTAAGAAAAGACTTCGACCTTTACATATCAAAATATCCTAACGACGCGAAGCCGCGCGTTGTTAACTTTGTCTATCACTGCTATCAGCGCGGTGTTCAGGACCTTGATTATTTCTTAGATGATGACGATTGCAGTGCAGTTTTAAAAATCATTCCGACCGTTCACCTTGATCGTCCCTGTTGTTTCAACCGCTATCTGCTGTCGCATATTCTTGGCAGAGGGGGCGCTCCTTCAACCACGGTTGGTCGTGATGCAGTCATTACAACTGTAAACGGCATTATCAACAATTACACAAGCTCAGGAAGACAAGTAATCGAACGCTTGCTTGAGGAATATCCCAACAATAAGGGTCTTGTGCACAAGTTTATTTCGGCATTGCTTAATCAAACCGAGCGTGCCTTCGATATCATCATTGAGTCATCAGGGAGCGTTTGCGAGACTCGGTCCCAATGCGAGCTTGTTTCCTATGCTTTTGAAAACATGAATCTGGATACTTCATATGAGTGTGAGTTAAGTTCATCTTGGATGTCGGCTAATATTGAGACGATGTCAATCGCTGACGCAGTCTCAGACGAAACAAGGGCTGATGCAATAGCGAATTATCTCAACAGATGCTCAATTACCATACACGAGCTTAGCACTCTTGGAATTGAACTCAGCTCTTCGGTTGCTGAACTTGGAAACTATGACGTCACGCGCGCCAACTTGTTGTTTGCATGCGATACACCAAATCTTCCAACGCTAGACACGCTCGAGGAGGCATATCCTTCTGTCTATAAAAGGGTCGTTTCCTCCGAAGATGCGCTAAATTCTTACCTGACGGCTTTAAATCCAGCTGAATATTCGATTGTTGGATTCCCGCCCTTTATCTTTACTAGCCTCTGCCGAGCTGCGGAGTCATGGAGCGATTCGGCTAACGTTGATGAACTCGCAAGTTCAATCATTGCCAAAATTAAACTAGAGGATGGCGAAGTTAATCTGAGTGAGCTCGATCCTAACAATTCGATTGAAAATACTAACGCCATGGGAATCGCCCTGGTTCGAGAGCTCGTTTTCAACCAAAAAGTTGCAGGGACATTAAGCAATGCGAACCTTATCTTGAAGCTCGAAAGTGTCGATGAATTGTGTAATGAGCTTTGCCTGTTTGATAGGTTCATAAAAAAATTCTCTATATATGAAATGCATGGCGATCATGCTCTAGAAGCTTCTGACGTTCTAAATCTTGCAAATGGATTGATGTACAGGGCCCATCCGGCATATGCCAATTTGCTTAACGCATTAACCAGACTGAGGGCGATGAACAACAGCATATTTCCTCTCACAGTTAATGGTGAAACGATTGATAAAATGCATTGCACAGAATTCACCCTCGTTAATTTGATTGAGCGTAATTTCATTGGACCAGCGAGTGCTGTATATGAGTACTTGGACGGATCCAAGTGGAATTCTCGCAGGAAGATCCTAAAGAAGCTGTTGCAAGATAATCCTTCGAAAGACCGGTCAATCTTGCCGCGACTCTTTTCGTGTGATTTACCACGAATTGTATCTGCCGCAAAGACCTGGGGGTCGTGGCTTGCTGTGGATATCGTTTCTTATCCGCACTATTACCTCGATCAGAGTTGCGAGGATGATTCCGAAAAGGCGAAGGTGATTGCGGAGATTGAGGATAAGGCCAAAAAGCACGGTCTACTTTAGTTTGCTCGACCTTTACGGCAACTACTGGCGGCATTCGTCTGCGCAGCTTGTATGCGAATGCCGCCAGTAAAGCATGAGCCCGCGCCACGCCATCAAGATCGGTATGTTCAACGCACGGTAGTTCTATTCAATAAGGAACGTAGCAACATACAGCGGAACAAGCATTCTGGCTAAAAGGGTCGGTGAACGGGCGATCGCGTTCCGCGACAGCCCGTTCACCGACCTCAGCCTCAGGACCCCCTGGCCCTGATCCTTCTCGCCATGTGGAACCTCCTCGTTCTCTGGACTGCATGGCAGCCCGAGCGTAACGGGGATGAGCGGGGAGGCGTTTAACGGCGGTGCCGAACGACAATATCCGGCCGGGTGGACGGCGGTGCCGATTCGCAATATAGGTGGTGTCGAAAGGGCCTAGGACTCAACTGGGAGAACATGGCATTCGGGGACACCTCCGCTCCCCGAATCATCACCTACTGTCTAAACTATTAGCTCATCAATCCACCAGCAGGAATACAATTGCATCATCATTAATATGATTGCTAAGGAGATACTTTAATGCCCGGATTGTTCGCGATGCACTCACTTGTTGTCTATAGGCTTTGGGCAAATACCTATAGACACAAAGAGGAAAGACTTGATGTCTCGAATTACGGCAATAAACCTTTACAAGACTACATTTTTAGTTTTGTTAATGACAATAACGCGCCGTTTCAAGTAAATGAAGGTGAACGGTTCATTCAGTTCGATTCTTATAGGCAAATAAATGACAATGTTTTGGTCAATCTAAAATCTGGTCGTGCGGGACTTCGTGTTGATGTCGTTGACACAAGAACAATGACAGATAGTGGCATTTCCTACACAGAGGAAATGGCCGGAATGGTCCCTTCTAGACTACTCATAAAATGTACTCCCGGATTAGGCTACGCGCTGATTGGGATTGAATCCGTTCCGAATGGCGGAGGCGCCTCAGTGCCCGTTACAGCACTAAAGAATTATATTGCCAGTCATACAACGGGAATATCCTTAAAATCAGAACGAGTGCAAGAAAGGTCTGCACTAGACGCATTTACGGGAGTGGAACAATTCGAACTTCGCCGTTATCGCCCCTCCAAAAACATTGAAGACGGTACCGTGGCAAACGTGGGAACTATGTCATTCATTGCAAAACATAAAAGAGGTCTTCGCATCCCTCTAGCGGCAATTGATATGATAAAAGACAAGAAAGCGGTTGCGGAGTATTTTGGCGTTACGAGCAACTATTCTGGTCGAGAAGAAGTTTTTGCCACGCTAAAGCAACGTGACGGAAAACCTAAGACGTTTATGCTTGATAAGGAATTCGCAGTTCCCATAACTGAAGTATTAAATAAATCAGGACAGCCGCCACTTTCTGATGATCAGTTTATCGCCGTTTGTCTTGATAGTTTCGCCAGAGCAGAGGATGTCTTCAATAGAGATAAATAGTCTATTAGGTTACTCTGGAGGGTCGATAATATGGGCAAAATTGACTTCTGGCCACTGCTAATCAAATATATTGATACGCTCCGCAATTATCAGACTAATAAAATATCGCTCATCGATATATTTGTGCAACTAATTGTTCCAGCCTTGCTGTCGGTGGCTCTATTTTTTAAATGGCCTGATAGTCGCATTAACCTTGGGGATTTAATATCGAATCTCATTAGCTGTATTTCTATTATTTCTGGCCTTATGTGTGCTGTTGCCGTTCTTCTCTTTCAGTTGCGATTGCAAATGAGCTCACAAAAAGATCCAAAACCACTCGATCGCGAGTTTGTGTTAGTTGACGAATCTTTTCATATATCTATGTGGACTGTTTTGGATGGGCTCTTCGCTGTTGGTTTGCTATGTATGGCCCCATTGGCCAAGAGCATCAGTGAACTATTATCGAGAATCTTATTTTGTCTCGCCGCCTTCTTTCTTCTTAACTTTCTATTTGTCACGCTCATGGCTTTAAAGCGAATCAGTGCTGCGTACACGACTTTTTCACGTGACTGGAAAATGTAGTCACCAAGTCTATGAGCTATCTTAGATAATGCTTTACGAGTCTCACATGCGCAGAAGAATCCAAATCGAATTAGAGCTTTGCAGATGCAGCCAACGATCTCGTTTGTACGCACGATGATTTACGCATATCGCTTGACATGGCTCCTTCCTTTCACCGACTGACAAAACGATTTTCACCTAAATCTTGGAACTGCTTAGGGGCATTTTCTTTAATTACGGCTTGATCTCGCTAAACTAATAACTGCTGCTACCAGGGCTTTTTCTGGTGCATATTCTATTGGCTCCTGCGAAGATCGGAGCGGGTATGTTTGCTGCCGAGTCCTACACTAGCCGTCATTACATTGCGATTGTTGCCATGGCCTGCCTATGCGTTTTGCTGGGCGGGCCTTCTTATGCCGCGGGCGCGGAGAGCCTCATCATCGCGGGCGCAACGTACTACGAGCCGGGCGTGTCGGGCCCCGGCTGGAGTTGGACCGATGCCGACCACTTGGAGCTTAACGGCTACGTGGGCGAGGCCATCGGCGCCGAAGGCGACCTGGTGCTGACGCTTGCCGGGCAAAACTCCGTGACGGAGTCGCATGCGCCCGATGCGGACATCACGCTGTGCGGCATGGAGGTGTGGGGCAACCTGACGCTTCGCGGCACCGGGACCCTGACGGCGACGGGCTCGCAGTGCGGGATCCACGTTTCGCAGGCGCTCGTGGTGGACGGCTGCACCGTCGATGCGCGGGCAGACGGGGCCGATATTACGGACGAGGCGGTCGCCGGCGTGATCGCAGGCGACATGGCCGTTCGCGGCGGCGGACGCGTCGTTGCCGCGGGTGCCGGGTCCGGAGCGGGCGTGCGCGCCTACGGCGTGTATCTGCAGGACTTAGGCCTTGGTGATGGCGCGGCCGGCTGTCGGCTTTCTGTCTACGCCTCGTGGCTTGATGCGTCTGGTGCCGACGGTGGCGTTGCGTGCACGGGCGGGTCGCTTGTGTCCGCGCGGTTTGTTGCGCCTGTTGGTGGGGCTTTTGGGGCCGGTGGCGTTGTGGATGCCGGCGGTGCGGTGGCACCGCATGTGGTGATTGAGCCCGATGTCGCCACGCCTCCGGCGGGGGAGACCGAAGGGGTCGATGTACCTGGCGATAGCGTGGATAAGTCTCCTGCCGACGCTAACCCCGCTGCCGGAGAGCCCACCACAGGTCCCACAGCAAATCCGGCGCTGAAACCCGCGACCCGCGACAACCAAGACAACAACGACAGTAACCAAGACCTCGGGCGCCAAAGTCTCCAAGCCCAAGACTGCCACCGCGACCACTGCGGCACTCCCCAAGACCGGCGACAACTGCTGGATTACAGCATCAATGACGCTTTTCCTTCTTGGCATAACGCTCCTAGGCGTCGCGAATCACTGCTATAACGTCTAATAAGTATTTTGCTGACAACGATTTGAATCTGAGCTTCGGCTGACTCTTAAAGCCAGCGCAAACGGTTAGCATCTGCTAAACCATTTTTGCTCTCGGTCTTTTGAGAAAGTACGCACGACGAATTCATGTCCGCGCGTTATGAAAAAATTTGTCGTGTAGATTAGAAGAGAAATCATCGAGGCCCGACTCGACATATCTTTAAATTGGGTACATAATCAGCCCATTTAAGGTCTATAGGATAAGTTTTGCCAACTGAGGGGAGAGTGAAAATGGAAGCGCTGAACGTTGCGAATTACATCATTGATAACTGGAGCGACAAGTTCGAGATTACGAATCTCAAGCTGAATAAGCTCGTCTATTATTCGCAAGTCGAATCGTTGCGCAAATACAATCGTCCGCTTTTCGATGACATCGTTGAGGCTTGGCAGTACGGTCCAGTTGAACCTGTGGTCTATCATACGTTCTCCTCGTATGGCCGAAACTGCATCACCAAATCGAGTGACTTAGCGATACTTGACGGGACTTCTAAAAAACTCATTGATTCCGTGATGGATAAGCTTGGGATGCTCACTGCGTTTGATTTGGTCACCTTGTCGCATAAGCCAGATGGGGCATGGGCGAGCGTATATTCGCCGAACAGGGATAACCCCATCACTCCGGAGGCAATTCTTGCGTCTAATGATGGTTTAGACATTAACGACGTCGTAACAATCGATCAGGCCGTGCAATCAACAATTGCAGCCATGCCCAATGCGCTGAGGCTGCTGGAGAACTCCTAATGTCTCTCATAATGGGGCAATCGGCCCCTATCGATCCCCTTGTATTTGATGATGAGGAAGCGATAGGGGCTCTTGCCTCTTCTGTAATGTATGCGCACGAACGCTTGCTTGCATCTGGAAAATGCTACACAACCTGTATGACGGGCGATAGAGCCGCCCTAATTCATGGTCGAATTGAATCTGTTCTATCAAACGCATTTTGCACTATCTTTGGGCAGTCCCCGATTGATAGGTTTTCGGACATCTTCGACCAGGCAAGCTATATTGCGGAACACATGGCAAAGGACCACATCTTTGAGGATGGAAACAAGAGGACTAGCCTAGTTATTGCCTTTGTCATTATTAGCTTGAGAAACGTATTGGTGGACTTTTCCGATAACCCAACTCCTGAAGATAACCCCTACTATGAATGGATTCAGGACCTGGTCTCCGGGAAACGCACGCGCGAAGAGCTCGCAAGCGAGTTGCGAAGGAACAGCAAGCCTATGAGGCCTTAGAATTATCTTGCGCTTGAGTTTTGGTTCCGTATATCGCTGCCGATACGCCAACTTTTTCGGAAGTGCGGGGAAAACAGAATCCGTCGACCACAACCCGCAATTTACCAACAAAACCGCAGTTCGCAAAAGTACAAAACTGGGGTCCGATTGGTAGATCTTCATTTTTCCCCGCACTTGCGAAATTGCCTTCCAATAGGGACTAATCAACGTGCGTCGATTGTCTCCCATCAGTCAGTTGGCGAAATATGCCTGAGATTACGCATATCGATGCGACATTTGTCGTCTTTCGCGTGCCGCGTCGCTACGAGAACCCACGGGCGCTGACCTGGCCTACAACAACGCGCGACTTATCTGCCGTCCCGAGACCTCGTGGATTAAACGATAAAGGGTGGTTAAGCTGCGGTTTTGTTGGTTGACTGGGTTGAAACAGTGCGGTTTGCTCTCACGAATTTAAAATCGGGGGCAAAAAGTTCTTGGAAAACATCGCGCAGCTATGTTAGTATCTCTTTTGCCGAAAGGCGACGGGCGATTGGCTCAGGGGTAGAGCATATCCTTCACACGGATGGGGTCACAAGTTCGAATCTTGTATCGCCCACCATCTAAAGCACAGGTCAGAGGTGTTAAGCCTCTGACCTTTTTCTTTTTGACACCAAGCTTGACACCAAAATCGAATCGAAAAATTTAAACGCGTTTCTAGCTGATCTCTCCTGTGCTGACGTCATCGCGCGTTTTGCATAAAGCTCATGCGCTCTTTCATTGAATTTGCCATGGGATTCACGCACAAATGTGGAGATAGGGACCACGGCCCCAGAACGCCTGCCAGCAGATTTGTGCCACACGGCGATCTTTAGGCGAAATGCGTCAAGCTATTTGTCGGCATTTGGTCAGCTTCCAGTACTTACCGGCATGATGCCGCCATTGATAATCGGTCTACCTGCAAACATAACGGCACGCAGCCAAAGCTAGGGGAGGCCCATATGGACGAGATCGTCTGCGCAAACACCGCATTCCGCTACTGGCGCTGTCCACCGCAGGTCCGTGACCTCTACCCAAGACTGCCAAGCCCTGAAGACGGCTGGCGAGCCCTATCTCAATCGCCCTTTGTAGTCGACGTCCTCAAAACTCCGATTATTACCACAACATTGGCCGGTGGCGTTAACTACCATTCGGGATTACGGACAACAATCCACTGTGATGATGCTTCGGGGGTGGATAGCACGCTGGAAACCGCGATGAGCTTTAGGGTTACCAATCCACTTGCGACGCTATTTACCATGGCGCGCTTTGTGTCTCCAACCGATCTTGTCCTTGCCATGTACGAATTTTGCGGATGGTTCTCAGTCTTTGAGCCCACCGCTGCAGCAGAGGCGGAACTAGACAAAGCCAATGACGCTGCCGAGAATGCAACCACCGAATCCCTCTTTGACCTTGATGAAAGCCAAGACGAGCCACACTGGAAACGCGTTTATGCGCGCATAAAAGTCAAAGAACAGGCAAATGCGAAGGGGTCCAACGGACAAAAGAAAACGAAGGAGGTCATAAGGCTAAAGGGTACTTCGCTCTGGATGAGGAAGCCGCTCATCGAATTACACGAGCTTCATGAGTATGCCAGTAAGATGAAAAGACGAAAGTGGGGTACGAAGTTTTACAACGCCGCGCAGCTGGTGACAGGTATAGCAGCTTCTCCGCTTGAAGTTGCAGGAATTTTATTGCTATCGCTTCCTCGCTCTCGCGGCGGTGCCGGCTTTCGAAACGTTTATGTTAACGACCTTACGCCGCTTACCGCATCGGCGCAGATCATTACAGGGCAAAAAGTCTGCTACGGGGATATCGTGATCGTAAATCCAACCATAATGAAAGCAGGCATCGTGGAGATTCAGGGAGAGGTTATCCACGGATTAGGCGCCGTGCTCGACCACGATGCCAAACGCATGACGGCGCTGCAAAGTATGGGGTATGACGTCTTCCTGGTTACGCACGACATGCTTAACGATGCCGAGCAGCTTGATGCGATCGTGAGAAGTCTTTGCTCGCGCTTGGAATTACGCTATAGGTGCAAAACTAAGACGCAAAAGACGACGGAAATGGAGTTACGAGCCAACGTACTATGCAACTGGCTGGAAATCGGTCGTTAGACGGGTGCCCTGCTCACTTCCGGGCGCCCTCGGTCGGCTGCCTGCGATGCCGCCGCCACGGAACC
>ENA-OWZT01000269-OWZT01000269.1-human-gut-metagenome-genome-assembly--contig:-NODE-269-length-15655-cov-5.3316_pt1 | contig 15655 bp, 16 predicted proteins | sample MGYA00249265_ERZ652125 | MGnify/ENA primary metagenome ERZ652125 (study PRJEB26925, sample SAMN05827236) | human gut metagenome | biome: ENVO:2100002; feature: ENVO:00000062; material: ENVO:00002003... | reverse complement strand
CCTAAGCCTTCGTCGGCAGCGTCAGATGTGTATACGAGACAGACCATTTATCTAGTGCGTGCTTAGGGAGATTTCTAGTCCTACCGCCATTAGTTTTTGTTGGGTTACACGGCACGCAAAAATATCGGATTAAATCCTTCCCCTCTGATAGTTTCTGCTTATCCAAACCAAGAACCGCGCCAACCCCGGCAAGCGACAATGGCAAACCCAAAGTTGCTGCCCAAACCATGGTACACTGCCAACCTCGTGGATTGAGAAAGCCATTTATTCCCAGAAAGCGTGATAGGCATACACGCTCAAAGTTCGCATTAAAGGCGTGCTTAATCACCGTGTCGTCATCCAAAGCGTTTAGAATTTCCTGAGGTATCTTTTCCCCTTTTGTTAAGTCCACAACCTCAACTGGCCTGCCATCTACGCTGTAGGCAAATAGCATGATTTCAAAGTCTATACTTTCCGAATATTTGTAAACGCCACATTTCGTGATATCGACACTCGAAAACGTCTCAATATCGATTGATAGATGTTTCAAAATAAATCACTCCAATCTAAAAACAGACGACGGGAGATAGCTCCCATCGCCCTTAGTTAAGTCTTATGCTAAGAAATCATCATCCGCCAAGGTTTCAAACTCATCAGAAGCTGATGTTTTACCACCCAACGGATCACCGTCACGGACGAATTGGATGTTTCCAAGCCCCGCTGCTACGCCCTTATTCCCATTTGAGTTGAAGGCGTAGAAGTTAATAGATACTCGAGCGTAGCAACCACTATAGACCTGTGAGCGGTCAAGGATTGGTTGCACACGCTGATCCACGATTTGTGGCGGGTTCGTTGAGTTAGCGTTGATAAAGTAATGCCCTTTGTAGGCTTCGTCATCACGTTCAATATCGCCATCACGCAGTGGAAGTTTGATGGCAGCTTTATTCGGCTTCTTGCCACCAAACTTAGCGATGCCTTCTTCAATTGCCGCATCGATTGCCTTTTCAATTGCATCAATCGTTTTCTTGTCTGATTTTGGGATCAAGACAGCTGTTGAGTATTTCTCGGCTCCCCCATTGATTGAGACTGGCTCCCAACCGTGGAAGTAAGAAAGACGAGTGTTTGTACCTGTGATTACTTTAGTTTTGTTAATGTTTGCCATGTTATTGATCCTCCGTTAAAATATTGAATTCTTCATTTACGTTGTTGATTGTCACCGCTTGCCGTTTATCGTCATTGGTGACTAGTGTGAGCTTCCCGGGTGGCTTAATGATGTAGTCACTCAATAGCTCATCGAATTTCGCTTTACCGAGCGTTTTGGTCATTGCTGTTACTCCAAGAAGTTTCTTATCATAGGGATCATAGCCCGCCTTGATGACGGCTGCCGCTACATTATTATCATTGGAATACTTGCGAGTTGAACGCCCCTCGACTAACTTGTGATTGGCCCACTGCTTACCATCAAGTGCTAGTTTCAAAGCGTATTCCTTGATGTCGTTACTCCAAGACACCAGGTCATCAACTTTTTCGAGAATAACTTCGATTTCATCATCTTCAAGCAAATCGGGCTTCTTGAACTCATACTTGGCAAGTTCAAGGTTCTGTTCAGCCCGAGCACGGCATTTGTTCTTAGCCGGGCAAAAGCCGCACCACTTGCCACATTGATACTCCCCTTCACCTTTGTAAGCTAATTGTGCTGCAGGGGCTAAAACTTCATTTGCCCACTGTAACAGTTCTTCCTTCGGTAGCGTGTAGGTGCTGACGTTTTCTCGTCTCGGTTGGAAGATGGTCATCTTTACCTCTTGAATGTCGTAAATGCCGTCAAACAGCTCCAAAGCACCGAGGGCATAACACATCATCTGTGGGTTCTGATAAGCATCAACTAAGATGCCCAAACCATACTTCATGTCGATTACCGATAATGTTCCATCCGCTATCACAAGACAGTCCCCCGTACCAAAGCCGTCAGGAACAAACCTTGAAAAATCTAGTTGCTGCTCAACAATTACGATTGGATCAGCTGTCGTCTGTCTTGCTTTCGCCACTTCTTCCATAACAAAGGTGGCATAACTTTCGGCGCACTGCTCCATTTCTTCGTCATAGAACTCGAGGCTTGGGGTTGGATCTTCTACATCGTCACCCAATAACTTATGGAGTTTGTATTCACAAAGCGTATGGGCATCAGTCCCCTGCCTCGCAAAGTCGCTAGTCTTGTTCTCAAATTGCTCGCTTAGTCGCACACTAGGCGGACAATGAATCCACCTATTGCTTGACGAAGCTGACAGTAAAGCGTGTTGTGTGGGCATTACAATCTCTCCGCTTCTGCCATTAAAGCTAGAAAGCTTTCGGGCTGAACTTCACTTAAGCGAATCGCACCAAACTTCTCGATGAGTGCTTTGACTTCGGCTGATTTTCCCTCTTGGGATTTCCGTGCCAACAATCCCCGTACTTCTTCAAGGGTTGGTTGTTTCACGTCTTCCACCGAAGGCACTGGCTCAGTCTTTGGGTCTTGCGTTGGTTCAGTCGTTACAACTGGTTCAGGTTCACCTGTTTGCATCGCCTCAACCAACTCACGAAGGCTATCCGCTAATGCCTGTACATCCTCGGTGACCTGCAGCAATAATTTCATTCGACTCATGTTTCTACGCCCCTTTCTTGATTTCATGAATTTCGACCGACTCGATGGATTGCCCTGGTGTTAGGACGAGAATCTCCATGTTCTCTCCAAACAACCATTCCACAAACTTCCGTGGTAAGTTGCGGACTCCACCTTGAAGCACGGTCTCTTTGTTGCCGTCTACATCCGTCACTCGGACACATACACGATGTTTCAATTTCATCTGAATTTCCTCCTCAATTTGATTTTTGTATGAGGCTTACCCCCTTACACGTTATAGGCGAACCAAAATCGCAAAAGTAAACCTGTTGGATAAAATATTTTTTAGAAAAGTTATAGACCTCAGCAACTTGAGGTTTCCGAGGTCTACTTCTTACGTCCTTACTTGTCGAACAGATTACGCAAACGAGCGTATATTTTGTTCAAGCGATTTTGAACTGCTTGTTTTGTGATTCCAAGTTCGGCTGCCACATCAATTTGAGACACACCTTCGTAGAACACTTTTTGAATCAACCAACGTTGGTTGTCAGTCAACTTCTCCATCAACTCAAGCAATTCCTCAACCCGTGGGTCAGTTAATTTCTTTGACTGCTCCTCCAGATAAGCCTTGAACAACAAGTCACTTTTATCTTCCACATGATTGAAAGAATCCACCGCATTGAAAGAAAGTACCTCTACCATCGGAAATTCTTTCATGACCGCATCCTCAACAACATCTTTTGTAGGTTCAATTCCATGGTGGTCACGTTTGAATTGTTCAATGAATCCAGGAATCCAAGCACGAATTGTTGCCTTTTCCTTGTTGGTACGAATACCGTGATGAGCCTTCATCGTGTAGTAGATTTCACGGTCGTCGCGTTGGTGCAACTCGTAGATATCGAGTTCTGTGATTCCATGTTCACCTGGTTTCAACTCGTCAACCACTTTCCCATTTGCATCAAAATACTTGTAAGTGCCACGTTCCTTTTGTGGCGTGCGTTTAACTTTAGACATCTCTGTCCCTCCAATTTTTCTGTTCACACAGAACGGAGAGACCAAAGCTTGAAGCAGATATACCGATATTTAGGGCACTTAAAAAAGCCACACTGAAACAGACGGTAAGCCCCACAAAATTTGAAAATGAGCGTATTTAGGCAGAGTTGTGCCTTTTGCTTATTTCAAAATTCAGTTGGTCTTTCCGTTCTTTCAGCCGGCTATCTTGAACGAATGTTATTTGCAACTCGAGTTATTAACCATTAACAACTGTTGACACACAGATTAGATTGTTCTAGCATGTTAAAGCTGATATAATTGTGTATATGAGGTAAAAGTAAATCCCCCAAGCTACATACATAGGATAGCTTGGAGGAAGGGTTCAAAATATATAAAAAATGGGTTCAACGGGTTCAGGAATGGGTTAATCTTTTATAGACGAGGAGGACAGTGATGGAGATAAGAGAATATTTGAGCAAATTAAAAAATGGTCTCACATACAAAGGTAACCAGTCTGCCTTTGTAACCGATTTATTCCAAGCCTGTGGTAGCAATCACTTCCTTCCCGAACAAAGAAATAGTTCCACACAGAAAAATCTGTTTAAAGGACGCCCATTAACAGGCGAAATGAAAGCATCATTTCCCAGACCTTTTCGAACAAATGATCTGGCTGGTTTTATCGAAAAATATGTCGGAAGCACTTATGTCAAAATTTTTGACGAGTTTCAAATCAGCTCGAATTCTCGGTTTGACAAACACTTTGTTGCCTTGACCTTGGCTCAGCAATTCAAAGTTTTCGTTGAATCTGATAAGAGCGATGTTCCAGATATCATTGCCCCAACGTATCAGAACTTTTTGGATAATCCATCAGCCACTCAAAGGTCAATGGATGAAACAAACGTTCCTCTCCATGTTGGGGATCGTGTTGACTTGATTAACCAAGCTGCTAAAAACTACACTGTTGGAATGAACAAGAAGTTTCTCCATCAATGGAAACTGAAGAATAGTGGGAAAGTTGAATGGAGAAATCGCAAGCTGATTTTCGTCAACAACGATAAGAAAGAAGTGCGAGTTAAAGCCATTCCAAGTGAAATTGTAATTCCAGATATCAAACCCGGTAAATTTGTTGACATTGAAACAGAGTTTGATTCCCGTGCTTTTGAAGGCGTATTCACCACAATGTGGAAAATGGTTGATCAAGATGGTAATGATTGCTTTCCAAATCAAAAATGGTTATTTGACGTAAATATCAAAGTAGAATTTAGATTGGAGGATTGACATGGCAGTGGAAATAGAAAAATGGGTATCAATAAAAGACGTCCAAGAACACTTAGATGTTGGAAGAGAAACGGTGCTCCAATGGATTAACAAAAGAAATCTTCCAGCATACAAAGTTGGAAGACTATGGAAATTTAAACTAAGTGAGATTGATGATTGGGTTCGTTCTGGAGGAGCTGACGAGCGGACAAATAACTAACGGGGGATTATAGATGAACAACTCTTTTCTAAGTTCAACAATTTCAAATCCTGAAGAATTCGATAAGGTATTTACTGAGGTTACCCATGACGGTTCATTAGGGCTTGTGAACGAAAACGAGATACGGATTTTCCAAATGAACATTCAGGACTATCACTTTCTTTTAGATGAATTGAAGGACTTCCTCGATATAAATATTGGTAGATATGTCTTATCACGTGCGGCTCGGGATGGCCTTGAAAAATCTGGTAAACGTGAAAATATCGCAAGCAAAGCATCACGACTGCTCCGTTCTAAAGGGAAGATTGATATTAAAGGAACGGGGAATGAACTTGGAGAAATGTTAATCTATATTTTCCTAGAAAAAGTATTGGGAGCACCTAAGCTTATGAGCAAAGTAGAACTCGACTTCTTAGGAAATACCAGTGAGACTGAGACTGTCCATCTTCATTCAACAACCCATGACGGCGCAGAGATTAACCAGCTTGTTTTCGGAGCTTCTTCAATTGTTGGTGACTTAGGCGATGCAATTTCTCAAGTCGAGCATACTCTTTTGAAAATCAACGTTTCTAAAAGAGAAGAAATTAAACTCATTGAAGAGAACATATTATCCGAATCATTTGATGATGAAACAACTAAAAAAATTATGCAGCTCCTGATTCCGAGTGAAAAAGCTGTTCCACATCCCGAGCCAGCCTATGGCATATTTCTCGGATACACATTAGGTATAGACCATTCAAATAGGACTCCGTCTCAATATGAACAACAGGCACAGCAAAAAATTAAAGATGATATAGCAGTTAACATCCCCCGAATAGCTGAAAACATTAATAAATCTAACCTTAGTGGGTACTCGTTCTACATTTACATACTTCCGTTCAACGATGCCGAAAATGATAAATTGGACATCATGGATTACGTATTAGGAGGTGGCAATCTATGAACAAGAACCTAGGAAATGCTATTTTTGCTAATATTGAGCAGAATAGCTATCTGCAAAAATTGTATAGTACCATTTTCAATAACTACGCATTGAAGGTTTTCAATAGTCGCAGGCATCAACCTACCGACTTCAACTTGGATGATGCTCTCAGATTTGCTGACTTGCTATCTAAATCAGCCGGTCAGGACAATTCCGATAAGCATAGACTCTGGGCTCAGGAAATTGTCACCTTGCTAAATTTCTTATACCCAGAAGATGAGCAAATTAAATACTATATGAGCTCTGTTCTTGCCAACACTAGCAACTTCCGTGGACTAGAACTTATCAAATCAAACTATACAGGCGAAGACTTCTTAAACAAAACCTATAACTCGTATACAAAGGAAATGCTTAGCGTTCCTGGTCAAGAGAACCAACACTTCTTCTTCACCCAAAAAAATGTATTCGATAACTTAACTAATCCTTATTTTAGTTACTCTGGTCCAACTTCAATGGGGAAATCCTACGTAATTCGCATGCACATAAAAAATCGGATACTGAATGGTAAAAAATCAAATTTTGCCATCTTAGTACCCACAAAAGCCCTCATTACTGAAGTATCAAGTAAAATCATTGATGACTTGCAAGACAACCTCAAAGATAAAAATTACCGACTCGTCAACTCTGCCGGAGCAACTGCACTTGAGCACGAACATAATTTTATCTTTGTCGTAACCCCCGAGAGAATGTTCTATCTCTTGCTTAGTCATCCCGAGATTAATATTGATTTTCTTTTCGTTGATGAAGCCCACAAAATTTCTTCATCAGATAAAAGAAGTGCGTTTTACTACAAGATTATTAAGTTGCTAAGTAGCAGATATCGGAAACCGAATATTATTTTTGCTTCACCCAATATTCCTAATCCAGAAGTATATTTGAAACTTATCCCGGGCATCGATGACATGAAGTCATATCAGTTGGCAACCTCATATTCTCCTGTCAGTCAACTTAAATTTGTGATTGATTTACTTGAAGAGAAAGTCCAAGTCTATAATTCGCTCACCAAAAAGCTAGATCCGGTCACAGAAATTACTGGTGCTGGATTAATGGATGTATCAGAATTAGTTAACTTACTAGGCAAAGGAAAACAAAATATCATTTACTGTGCTTCCAAAAATGCCGCTGTAAAATATGCAAAAAAATACGCCACGGAACAGAAATCAAAATCTGATACGAGACTAAACGCTCTTGCTAAAGAAATTCGAGAAGATGTTCACGGTGACTACTACTTGGCAGAGTTAATTGAAAAAGGTGTTGCGTACCATATCGGTTACTTGCCTACAAACATTCGTGTACAAATTGAGGAATTGTTTCGCGACCAAGTAATCACTTCCTTATTCTGCACGAATACTCTTGTGGAAGGTGTCAACTTACCGGCAGATAATCTTTTTGTCTCAAGTGCAAAAAAAGGTAACATTAATCTAGATGATGTTGAATTCAACAATGTGATTGGTCGCGTTGGAAGAATCGAATACAATTTGTATGGAAATGTGTTTCTAATTCGCGACAGCAAACGAACCGCTAAGGACAGATATGAAACACTCCTCACAAGCGATGTGACTGCTCAGGAGCTTTCAGTTACAACAGAACTGAGCAAAGAGCAGAAACAACAAATAGTTTCTACTCTAGAATCTGGGTCTGTTGCTTTCCCTCGTGTTGAAACTGAAAACAAAAAGCAAAGCGATGATTCTTATGATCTCATGAGGAAATTTGGATTGATGCTTTTACAAGATATCGAATCAAACCGACCATCTCTTATTTTGGAAGAATTTATCGATGTCTTAACGCCTGAATCATATTTCAAAATTCGGGAAAACTTTGTCAAATCAAATTTGAAGATAAATGAAGACATAACTGTTTCTTATGATCAAATTGGTAGTCTCGAAGAGGAGATTGACAACGGTTTGAGTTACCCCATCATCACTGAAAACGAATCAGACTATAATGAAGTACTCGACTTCCTAAATACACTCAGTGATATTTTTAAATGGGATGTCTATGAACGGGATACTATTGGGAACAGAAACAAACGGAAATACTATGCTGTAATACTACTCCAGTGGATGCAGGGCTATGGCCTGAGCTTTATCATTCGAAGTGCTATCCAGTATAAAGAAGACCATCCCGATACTATGTATATCAATTTCAAAAAAACTTGGTACGATCACTCCAAAGAGCATAAGAACATAATTATCGGCGATACTCTCGATGACATAGACCGGATAATCCTTTTCAAATTCGCCAACTATTTCTTGAAATTCTCAACAGAATTAAAAGAGCAATCTGGAAAAAAAGAACTTGCTAATGATTGGTATGAGTATGTTGAATATGGCACAATGAACCAACTTAGTATTCTTCTCCAAAAAACCGGTTTTTCAAGGGAAACAGCGTCTTTCATAAGGAAAAACAAGGGCGATTTTATCTATGAATCGAATGGAAGATTGCATCTTTCTCCAAAACTTCTTGAATGTAAGAATTTAATCGTTCAGAGAGAAGCTAGAGAAATCTGGTATAATGCGCCGGAGTTATTTGGAAAATCATAACCACCCTTCAAAAGGGTGGTTTGCTCTGGGGCTATAAGCCCCCACCACTAGCCAGCGTCTCAAGGCGCTGGCTTTCATTTTGTTCAAGCCACATTGGTTTTGTCACCTTTGCTACCCCTCAAGAGGTGGCTTTATCACTCGCTAACCCTTAAAAGGGTCTTCATATTCTCGAACACTTAATTTATCTAGTGCTATATCATGTTTTTCTTGATCTTGAATATATTTTTTGATGGTCGCTTCATTAAGACCGACTGTGCTTACATAATATCCTTCTGCCCAAAAATGACGATTTCCAAATTTATACTTCAAATTTGCATGCTTCTCAAACATCATCATGGCACTTTTCCCTTTTAAATATCCCATGAAGCTTGAGATACTTATTTTTGGCGGAACACTCACCAACAAGTGGACATGATCTGGCATCATATGTCCTTCTATTATCTCAACACCTTTATAGCTACATAATCTTTGAATTATTTCTCGTAAGCTCGCTCGGTATTGATTATAAATTATTTTTCTTCTATACTTTGGGGTGAACACAATATGATATTTGCATAACCATTTTGTATGGGCTAAACTATTTACTTTATTAGCCAACTAAATCTCTTCCTTTCGTTACTATGTGGCCTGAACAACTACATTGTAACGCTAATGAGGAGATTTTTTTGTATAACTCTCTATTATCCACCCGCATAGCAGGTGGTTTTTTGTTTCGCACGCTTTGCGAGCTCAACTGGGTCTAAAGACGCAATAAAAATAAACGCCTAACCAACAAATTTGGCTAGGCGTTTTTAAGTTTCATTATTTAATCTCGATGTCAGATACTGTCCTCTCAACCATATCGACAAAGAATTGAATTGATTCCAAGAATTTTTCTCCCGATTCATCAGCAATGTTGATATAACAACCTGTGATAATGGATGGATCAAATATCTCGGGATTTAATACCAACTCTTCAGGATATTTTTTTGAAAACGATGGATATAAAAGTAACGCCTTTTTGCTATGGAGTAGTTTAGCATACATCAAAATTTGGTAAATATCGGCATTCTTAAATACACCGTAAGCTTTATTTTTAACATCCAAAACAGCATACGATGAAGGGAGATAATCAAAACTCTCATCTTCAGTTCTGAACTTATATAGAATGTCTGGCAAATACTCCCTGCTATCAAGTTTTGTTCCATTACTCAAAATATCTGCATATTTCTTAGAATCTTTCCAAGTCAAGAATTCTCGTGTCTTAGGAGTATCTTTCAGAGCTTTTGCAACGAAATCTTCAAATAATCTATCAAAGTTAACTAGGAAACTTTCTGTTCCAACAGAGTTTCCTATGTCATCGTAATCAAGTTCATCAATTATCATTGCTGCGTACAAAAGAGTTTGACGATACCTTGAAGTATTTGAGTTAAAAACTAATGCTTCAAATGCACTACTACCCGCTTCGATTGTATTCGGAACATCTTCAAAATACATAAGCAGTCTTGATGAAGTACTAGAATAGTTTTTTACATGTCGTAGTTTGGATAGAGCCGTTACTATGAGCCTATTCTGAAGATTGTCAAGGGATAACCGTGAGACCTTAGTATCAACTGGTTTATTTTTTCCCTTCAAATAATTCATATAAGTTTTTCGATAATTAACGGTTCCTCGTATGTTTCTACTCACAATTGGCGATTTAACATAAGTTTGAATAATCCCTGTTTGTATATTCCTCTGCAAACTATCAAAGAATAATTTTGCAACATCCACGTCAGTCTGCGACTTAGAAACATCAAGCACTCCCGGACTATCTGACGATTTGTACCCATATACGTATAAATACATTCGAAAAATGTGCTCAAATCCGATTTCTCTATATTTAGGTTGCAAATTTATTTTTCTTTTCGGGGTAACTATATATCCAACGTATGATTTACTTAGGGGCATTATTAAATTATGCTTGTCTTCTGAGCGCCAGGCAATCCCATTCTTACGAGTAAAACGTTCAAAGAATTCTACTTCACTTTCAAAAATGCTTATTATGTTTTGGTCAGCTATATCAAGATATTCTCCCATAGCTATCACCTAAATCAAAAATTCAGCAATAAATGCCTCTTTAAATTCGTCCACATCTTGTAACGAGTCAGCAAGATTTTCACCAATTATTGCGTTTATAGCGTTAGAATCATTGAAACTATATTCCCTCAATGTTGGAAGCAGAACAAAGTTAAATTGATTTTTAAATGACTCCACTGACCAATTATAATCATCGTTAGCATCTTGTGAAGGGATAAAGTATGATTGCCCCAATAGAAGCTCCGGATCACCTAAAGTTTCCAGTATTCTTTGATTTATTACTTTTAGAACATTGCCCAAATCAATATCACCAAATTTAACGGCTTCAGAAAGGAAATCATAATTGGGATATAGATTAACAAAACCAAAGCGTCTACGAATTGCTAAATCCAGAAACGCAATATTCCGGTCGCTTGTATTCATTGTCCCAACAATGTATAAGTTGTCCGGTATTTTTAAACTACTGACCCCGTCTATATCTTTAGTCAATCTGACAGTGTAATCTCTATCAAGCGTAAGGATTGTTTCACCAAAAATCTCAGCAATATTACCCCTATTTAACTCATCAATAATGAACAAATATTTGTTATCTGAGTTATTATCAGCTTTAATCTTCTCAATGAATTCCAAGAAGACACCCTTTTTAGTTCTTACTTGTGTGGCTCCATCTACACTGACAAGAGTTTCAGAACCGATAAAATCCTCGTAAGAATAGTTGGCGTGAAATTGAACAACTTCTGTTCTCCCTTTGAACATTGTGTTTTCTTTCAAAAGGTTTGTATACCTTGATTTTCCAACACCAGGAACTCCAGTTAGAACAATCTGTTTTTTATCCAATAAAGTTGAAACTATATCATTATCACTAGGGTTATCTCCGTTTAAAGACAAGTATTGGTCTGTGACATCTTTTGACACAAAACTTATTTGCCCATCAGAAGGATTTGCAATTTCTGATATCTCAGGAATTTTCTTAGCCGAGAATTCGAATTGACTTCTTAATTCTGCTCCTGTTATTCCAGAGTCTGCTGGCTCGATTCTATTGAATGATAAGTCATCATCGAAAAGCCATAAAAAGTCCTTTTTCGTAATTCTGAACATCTTTCGAATGTGTTTTTCTAACACCTTCGTGAATTGCTTTTCATTTGGACTGGAGTCAAATTCAAACTTGGTAAAACGGAAAACCCACGCTGTTAAATGTTTTAGTGATATCTTATTTCCATGAAGATAGTTTTCTTCTAAAACTTCTTGATAATTCCTTCTTAACTTAAGTACAGATTCATTGTCATCATATAGAGGAACAACCAAGTTTTTCTTTTGGATTGTATCTTTAATACGTCCCACAACACTCTGATATTCTGTCCCCGGTTGATAGAACGAAATACGACTAAAGTTATTTGGGAATATAAGACTATTCTTCTCTGCAAATTCAGTTGAATCAAACAAGCCTGCCAACATCCAAATTGACTGAAGATAATCTTTCTTTTGTTGCTCTGATAATTTACTCGTCATAAATGTCACTGGAAAAGTCATAGAAATCCCAGCTTGTTTTGCCATCAAGTACAGAAATAAATTATCATCTGTATCAAGAGGCAACTCCTTAAAGTAGTTTATCGAATCTACTACATCTTGTTTTGGTATAAAGCACTCCATATTATCCTCCTAACTAATATCCGGCTTTCGCCAACTGTTCTACTATTGATTTACCAATTACTTCACCAAGTTTTGGTGGCACTGCATTTCCAATCACTTTATATTTCGAGGAAACAGAATCACCTACAAATTCATAAGTGTCTGGAAAAGATTGAATCCTAGCAATTTCACGAACCGAATATCTTCTATCTTCAATTGGATGTAAGATACCGCTATTTTCAGGTGTTCCAGCGGCTGTAATAGTTCCATTAATCTCATGCCGTGCAAACCGTCTGTAGAAATTTGGCGAGTGATAACGTTTCATATCATCCCGAATTCGCTTCATTCTATCAGGTAACTCGTCATAAGGAATGTTCTTCCAAGATCCACCTTCAGGGATAAATTTGATTAAATTCTGGCTTTGTGGCGAAAGCTCCCAAACCTCATCTTGATTTGGCAGTCCTTCCACATCTTTTATAGCCGCCCTAACTGACAATTTATCATAATTATAAGTTGTTGGTTCAGGAAATTGATATTCAACATCAATATCACTTCTAATACCCACAATTATTACACGATAACGGTTTTGAGGCACTCCGTAATCACTAGCCTTTAAGAGTTGATATTTCACCTTATATCCGGGTCCAGTATTTTCAAGAAGATAAACAATGGTATCGATAAGTTTAGAACCGTCTTTATTTTTCATTGACAGTAATCCACGAACATTTTCCATTACAACAACTTTTGGATGTTTTGATTTAATCATTTTCAAAACTTCTAAATATAAATTGCCTCGGTCATCTTCTGTACCCAGCCTATTTCCGGCATTAGAGAATGGTTGGCATGGGAAGCCTCCAACTACGACATCTGCTTCTGGCAGTTCTTCAGGGTTCAATTTTGTTATGTCACCTTCGTGGATATCTCCAATATTATGTCTATAATTTTGGATTGCAGGTTTTAATATATCGTTTGCAAAAACAATATTAAAGCCTGCATTTATCAATCCTAAATCAAGGCCTCCTGCTCCGCTAAATAGAGAAATTGTATTTAATTCGCCTTTTAATTTAGGGACTTCATTAATTTCTTCAATATCATCAAAAAGACTAATATTTTCTACGTACTCCATAATATCCTCAATCCTACAATCTAATGCACCGCAAATCCTATCAAGCACATCTAACCGGACGTTTTGATCCTTACTTAACCTCGATAGTGATTGATTGGTAATTCCCGCAACATCGCGCAACTGCGTCTTATTTAGACCCTTATCAATTGCTAGTTTCCATAGTTTATTATACGAAAATGGCATTCCTTACCTCCTGTATTAATAAAAAAAATTCTACCTACATAGAATATCATAGAATAGCAAAAAAATAAACCTCGTCTTTTATTCCACCCATCTCTCATCACTGCTATGTCAGCATTTGCTTACAATTTTGCAGTAATTTCCAGCAATACGCCCCTGGTCTGCTATTCCCTATCACTTGGTGTCCAAACACCCATGACCAATTTTAACTCACTTCCATCAACAAAAGTAAAATCTAGTTCCCTGTCTTTCTTAACAATTATCCTCTCAACAATCATCGAAACATCTGCTCTTGCGACACAATGGAAATCTTCAAGGTATGGTGTAAGGTTCGTTTCGAGAATATCCGACAATTGTTCAACCAAGTTAATGCTCTCCCTGAATACTTGACGTATAATCTCATTCAGTAGCAATCTCAAATGATCATCATAAATGTGTGGAGTCTCGCAAGCTGTCCGTTTCCTACATTGCCATACTGTCGCTTTTTGATGACCATCCTTGTATGCGTGCCACGGTCGTGGTCCAAACCGCTGACCGCAAACTCCACAGAATATCTTCCCAGAAAGAGGAACAGATGCCATTCGAATTGTCTGATTCTGCAGTTTCTTTCCGACATAATCAAAGACCTCTTTTGAAATAATTGCTTCGTGATGGCCTTCAATATAATACTGAGGTAACTCGCCTTCGTTTTTCTTTTTCTGCTTGGTCAAAAAGTCAGCAGTGTAAGTTTTCTGCAGCAAGGCATCACCAATGTACTTCTCGTTAGTCAGCATGTCCTTAATGGTGGATGTCGTGTTCCACTTATTGCCATAAGCGGTGGTGATCCCTAGGTCGTTCAATTTCTTTTTAATCTCAGCTTGGGTCATCCCGATGACCGCCATCGCAAACATGGCTCTGACAACCTTGGCTTCTTTCTCGTCCACCAAGAACTCACCGTTCAAGCCTCGCTTAAAACCCATAACACTTGAGAAGGGCATTCGTGCCACTCCTTTGGCGAATTGCTTTCTCACGCCCCAGGTACAGTTCTCCGAGATACTACGGCTTTCTTCCTGGGCAAGACTAGACATCAGAGTGATGACGAACTCGCCCTTGGCATCAAGCGTGTCGAGGCCTTCTTTTTCAAACCACACGCCCACTCCGATGGATTTGAGCATCCGGATGGTTGTCAACGTGTCCACTGTGTTCCTGGCAAAGCGACTGATGGATTTGGTGATGATGTACTCAACCTCGCCCGACTTCGCTTTCTCAATCATCTCCTGAAAGGCAACACGTTTCTTGAAAGACGTCCCACTGATTCCTTCATCCGCAAATAGCCCGGCAAACTCCCACTCCTCATTGTCTTTGATGAGCTTGGTGTAATGCTCTTTCTGTGCGATGAGGCTGTTCGTCTGATTATCCTTCTCAGTCGATACTCGTGCATAGGCTGCAACCTTCAATTTCCCACGTTTGTTGATCACTGAGGTGATTTTCGGGTAGACAGTGGGTTCTATCTTGATGATTTCCTTATTTGCCATGTTCTGCCTCCAGTTTGCCAATGATGGGCTCATAAACCTTCAACAGGCGATTAATGGCCGCCTTATGTTCTCGCTTGCTTATCACACCCGATGAAACCAAATAATCGACCATCATCTTTGACAGCTGATAGTCCATTTCAGATTTCTTGATTTGGGTTACTTCTGCTGCCTCAAGTGCCTGTTTGGCATCCCAATTGGTACGATTACCCGTCAGCCCTTTTGACCGACAGAATGACTTAACGGAATTGATTGACACATCAAGTTGGGTGGCGATTCGCTTATAACCGACACCTTCGTTGCGTAAATCGATGATTTTTTGTTTGGTAGGGGTGTCCATTTTTGTGTCCTCCTAAATCTTTTGGTAGACACATACATCACTCTAAAAGCCTATAAAGTCAAGCATTTCAAGGGGTGTCGCACTATCACAAATTGGGTCTGAACACCAAAATAGGGGTGTCGGTTTTCTAGCTCTAAGGGGGTCGACCCCCTACCCTAGAAATTCCGACACCCCTAAAATTGAAATGCGCCCCCCTGATTTGTATTCAGCAGCCACCGACCTGATGAATTCCACCCCAAAA
>ENA-OWZT01000266-OWZT01000266.1-human-gut-metagenome-genome-assembly--contig:-NODE-266-length-16085-cov-25.9029_pt1 | contig 16085 bp, 21 predicted proteins | sample MGYA00249265_ERZ652125 | MGnify/ENA primary metagenome ERZ652125 (study PRJEB26925, sample SAMN05827236) | human gut metagenome | biome: ENVO:2100002; feature: ENVO:00000062; material: ENVO:00002003... | reverse complement strand
GTATAAAAGTAAATCTGACACCCTCTTTCCCCCCATATTCATCTGTCGTGTGGATTTTGTAGCCCCATTATAACCCGCACGTCACAACATGTCAAGTGCCACTTTCATGTTGCACGTGGTTTGTGCAATTAATGAACATCGTTCATCAATGCGCTGTCAGTTTGACAATGAGTAAGGCGGCCAAAATGACCGCCATAAACAAGCACGCAACTATCTGTTCCTCATGCATCTTCATTCAGTCTTCATCCAACCAAACATGCTTCACATGATGCACTGCCCAGTCGAACACGCAGTACATGATATACCAATTCACCACTGTGACCAGCACTGCCACCACGATAACGCCGATCACGAACCACGCAAATCCCGGAAGCCCTAGAAACATGTCAATTCCTCCATTCACCCTTCGACTTATCCCTATAACTGCATTATACAACAAGCAAGTGATAATTTTTGCGATAATTCGAATTAATGAACAACGTTCATTTTTTACCGCTCACCAGACACATAATAGCGATACCTAACATAGTGCCCACTACAAGTGCAATATAATGCGACAGCATCTTACCCCTCCCATCTGAGCCAGCAGTTCCAGCTCCTATAATACCCGCCGGTCGATATCTCGTTCCCGGTCTGGTCTCCCGGCTGCCCTCCGGCCACGCCCCCGAACTCGTTGATATGCGCGCCCACGAGCATACCGTCTCCGAGATACAGCTCCACGTGCCCGGTGCCCGCCGATATGTCGCCCTCGAACAGAACGATATCCCCGCGCACCAAGTCGGACGCTGCCGGGTTGCCGTCGTACCTCTTGAAGCCAAGCCCCGTGAACACGCTGGACATGTTGTAGGTGGAGGGGGAGGGGAACGGAACGTCCCATCCGTTCTCGCGGAACGCCCAGGACACAAGGCTCGAGCAGTCGAAGTCGACCCCTCCGTCTCGCGTGGGCTGGTCGTAGCCATGGGAGTTATCGTCGGCGATTCCGACTGCCCACAAACACGCGCCCTCAACGCCCGATCCTCCGGGTGCCACGCTTCCCGATCCGGAGTTCAGGTTCTGAGCGCTGATCTTGGTGAACATCGTCGTCTTCGTCCAAGAGCGGCGAGTGCGGTTCAGAACGTATACGTTGTCTTCCCACGTCCCGACATTCTTGAATCTGTAGAAGTCTATATCGTTGAAGTATATATAGCCGTCGTTGCCTATAGTCCCAATGTAGGCGTTCTCAACGCCGCCTTTCTTAGTGGCGCTGATTATGATCACGCTCGCCATATCGATTCCTCCCGGCGGATCTATTTCCCAGTAGTTTCCGTAGTTCAACGCGAGAACGACGTTTCCAGCCCATTCCGGCTTGCATCCCGGCGTTCCGGGGTTAGCATGGCTAGGATACCATTTCGAGTACTCCACAACCGATTCTATCACGCTAATCGAATTCGGCGGGTAAAGATGCCCCCATTCGCTGTAATTAGGGTCTCCCGACGATTTAACGTCTCCGATGATGCAATTCAATATCAGCCCCGTGTCCAGCTGGAAATCCACGTAGTCTCCGACACCCCCGAACGCCTCGGTGCACGCGATCACGTATCTTCCTTCTATGATGGCGAATCCCTCTGCATCATAGTTCTCACCCGCATCCGCCCGGAGCTTGTACTGTAGCGAATCGGGCGCGGTTATCAGCGACCAGCCCATATAGGTGTAAACGCAATTTCTACCGCCCAGCTGCGGCACTATCTCCCGCGCCATCACAATCCCATCCTAACGATGGTTCCTACGTAAGCGTTCTCAACGCCGCCTTGCTTGGTAGCGCTGATTATAACCGGCTCAGCCATCAGTAATACCTCCCCAACTGTTTCATGTACTTGATGAACTGTCGTAGATGGTACTGCGCTTCTTTGCCAATTTCCGGGTCTGATACTTCCAGCTGCTTCTTCCCGGTGTCGCATATTCTTATCTGTACAGTGGCGGATATATACATATCAGTTTCAACCGTGTATTTAACATCTTCGATTTTATAAACATTATCCTCGATGATCTGAATAGTATCTACCATGTCGCCATTCTTAGTCGTGATGATCACAATCCCATCCTAACTATATCCCTGAACCAGTTGTTGAGCTTCATCGACTCGTACCGCACGCACCCCATATCGTACGCCTTTTTCAAGTTAGCCAGATGGGGCGAGGATTTGAAACCTTTGAGCAGCAGAGTGTTCGGCTCATGGTCTTCCGTCGTGGCGGCGAACACGTGGCGGCATTGGCGGTCAACGTCTTCCGATACGTAATAGCATCCGTTTCGGTTGTCGCGCCATATGCCGATAGCATCGTCGTAGTAAAGGAGCGTGAACTGGTATTCTGCGTTCTTGCCTTTTCTCGCGATGAACTTCGGATTGTCGCGCAACCATTTGTTCTCGGCCGCGTACGCCGCATAGTCGCTGCCCGCTATCGCCTGGTAGAAGCGCGTGCCCTTCTTCGCTTCGATCAGCTCAGGGGGCGCTACCATCTGCGTCAGGAACTCGCCTCGCCTCCATACGTCCGTCTTGTAGGGAAGCTCCAGCTTGAAGTAGTCCATATAGGGGTTCGCCGAGGTCACCGCGTTCCCCCAGAACATGCAGGTTACGTCATAATCACGCGAACCGGGTCGCGCGATGGTTTCGTAAAGCTCCAAGAATGCCGTCACCTCGTCGGGAAGGTACGTTTGGAACCCCTTGTCGATCACGAATTCGTCGAACAGGATCGTGTCCACATTGTCCAACGCGTCGGACTTGAGCTTTCTCGCGGTTGAAAGCGCTTGCGCGTACCCGCATATCTCCTTATCGATATGCAGGATGTTGGATTCTGCCCAGAGCGCATGCCCTGGGAACTCCTTTTGCACGTGGTTGAAGAGCCGTCCGTCCTTGCGGGTGGCCAGGTTCTTCAGCTCCTCCTCCGTGCGCCGCAGGTACATGAAGCGCCGCCCCGTGCGCAGGTAGCGCTTGACGTAGTGCTGCAGCCCCGTGTAGGTCTTGCCAGCGCCTCGGATTCCGTAGATGAAATTGAAGAGGCAGTTGTACGAAAGAGTTTTCGATATGTCCCAGTATTTAGCCACGTTCCTCCTTTGACTTGTAGTGCCCCTTTATCGAAGAAGCCCCTGCCATCATGGATGTCCAAGCGACAGGGGCTAAGTCAAAGGGCGCTAACCGAAAAGACTATCACAGAGGGGGCTGTTCTCCGTATGCGCCCGTGCCCGTTTCACCGGGTGCCCCACAGACGCAGAAGATAGCTTGCTTTCCGGCGCATGACCATCATACATCACTTCTCTTGAATTGTCACGCGGAATCTATCGTTCTCCAAAACCGACTGACCGGTCGGTTTGTTCTCCGCACCCGTTGACGGAACGCCCGCGTACGCCGCCCACGCGCCGACGCTTCCGAAGAAGTGATTCACGTCCAGGTTGCCCGCGTATCCGGGCACCTGGCCGTCCGACGCGTACTGCCAGCACCCCACAAGCCCGTCCGTCTCCGGAGGCTCGCCGGGGTCGTAGTCCAGGCCTGGGCGCAGCACGTCCGGGTAGCTCGCGATCCATCGCATGCAGTTCGGCTCCACGCCTCCCTGGTTGAAGCGCCATGGGTTCGCGTAGATCCATGGCCAGATGCCGGTCTGGTCGTGGACGATCTTCACGAACTCGTTCACCCAGTCAACGCCCTGGTCGCCCTCCCAGTCAAGCACCGGCACGCCTTCGCCGAAATAGTTAGAGGTGTTGTCTATGAAATGGACAGCCTCTTTCATGGGATCGTTGGAATTCGCGAAATGGTAGAATCCCCAGGGCTTGCCGTTCCGGCGGCACCATTGCACCCAGCTGTCGCAGTACCCGTCCACGAAACCTATTCCCTCGGTCGCCTTGCAGATCACGAAGTCCACGTTCGGGAACACGCTATCCGCGTCCAACCCAGCTTGCCAGTTCGATATGTCGATGCCCCTAAGCATTCTTGATCAGCTCTTTAAGCTCTTCCCGCAACTCCCTAATCTCGCTCGCAATGTCGTTAAGTGTGCTAGTAAAGTCCTTAAGAGTACGATTGTACAGGTAAAACATGCCCACGCAAGCCACGATAGGGAAGCCCAGACTACCAATAAGAGTGACAATGTCGTTAACATCCATGTTTGATTCCTCCTAATTAGAATACCAGTTCATGCTTATATTGAAGGACAGCCCCGCCAGATACACCATGCCGTCGGTAGAAGCATGCAGGGAAACCGCCCCGTTCGTCTGAATCGAAAGCACGTCCACGTTAGTATCTACTACCACGGGAATCCGCACTTCGGTCGACGGCCGGCATTCCGGAGGCAGGGTCGTGAGCGTCGCGCCCGGCGTGTAGTTCATGATCATGCAATCGCCTTGGAACTGCACGTCGTTCACGCAGGACAGCATGACCCGCTCGCTGGTGAACATCGCTTCGGGGGAGGGGGCGTGGACATACGCCCCCTTGAAGGTCTTGAAGAAGTTGGGGTTTCCCCCGCCTGTCGGATCAGCTAGCACCTTTTACCACCATTCCCGTTCCATCTGCGCCCCATATCAGAATGCATGGATTCGTTTGAAGATTGATGGGAGAAGAAACCGACGGGGTCAACTTCGATCCCCCGTCTGACAGCGTGGAACCGTTCTTGCTGAACAGATACGCCATTCCAGGAACTCCGGTTTTGAAATAAACAGACGATATATTGCCTTGGACTTCGATGATCCTCTCAGCTTCATTAGTGCCCAAATTCAATACGCCGCCTTGATTAGTCACAGAAGCGTATTTCGGAAAAGATCCGCATATTGCAATCCCGTTTTCGGTCACCAGACATTCGAGCATTCTAACCTGCCCGGTCAAATCGTATTTATTATCGGCATATATACCCGAGGGAAGAAGAAAATCTGAGTCGTTCGAGCTATAAATGTTGAATCTAGAGCCGACATCGCCCTTTATGTTTTTAAAGTCCAGATAAGCTTGCTGATCGTATGTGTAATCGAACCACTGAGACAAAGCGATGGCGGACGTGGAATTGACAATCACGGTAGAGCGCCTATCCGCCTTGATTATCTTTCCGGGGGTGCCTGTCGAATATAACGGGTAAACGCTCATTTCGGACACGTTTCGCACATCGATAACGCCGGTATTAACCTTGATTACGGTATAATTACCAGTAGCTCCTCTAAAATAAACGGCATTGGACAACTTCAAAGTGCCGCTGTTCGATATACCGTAGTCAGACTGCCAACATTGCCAATCGGAAATGCTCATGATTGCCGAGTTGGATACGGCCGTCCCACAAAATTCGGTTCTGATAGTGTTTATATCCACCATGTTGACTATGCTTGACTCTGCTACGACAGCGTTATCACAGGAAGAGAACCCTATGTTTCTGATCGTGGTCGTGTCGAAAGCGCCAGTGGTTCCTTCCCTTTTCAACCATAGACCGTATTCGACTCTTTGAATCAGGCAATCTTCAAAGTCAACGTTGGTAACGTTCGTTATTCCAGGAATCGTAGCCGTGTCGTCGATAGTGTAGATGATGCCTTTGGCATGGTTTTTAGATATGGTTGGGTCGTTGGAAGACGAGCCGGTCACATAAACGTTTCTAAACGTCACATTGAAGCCGTTTACGATTTTAAACCCGTATTCGCTGCTATGCGCGTTCATAACGCGTATCTTCTCGAAGTTGACGAAATAGCTGTTGAAGCACAGCATGAACGACCCGCTCAGCTTTAGATCGACATAGAAATTTTTGAACGTAACGCGTTGAACAACGTTCGTCGCTGCAAGCTCGTTTATTTGAAACATCGGAAAATCGTTGAGGCCGGTAAGAGTGCATCCGTTCCCATCGATTATCCTAGAGCTGTTCGATAATTTCACAGTTGCGCCGATATAGCATTTGCTGTTCATCGGGAATTTTACATTTCCGAGTTGCATCGCCTGTTGAACAGCCGAGCTATCGTCAGCCACCCCATCGAGTTTAGCTCCGAACCATTTGGGGTTAGCCCACCATTCTCCGAGCGAATCGTTCAGAATCTTCGCAAGCGTCCCATCAGCGATCCACTTATCCAAAAGCCGGGCTATATAATCTTGAATCGAAGTTTCCAGCGCGTTCAATTCCGCTTGAAGAGCATCGTTTTTATCTGAAAGTTCTTTAACCTCGTACGCCAGTTTGCATACTGTCTCGTACAATGTAAGATCGTTGCCGTATATGGCAGGTATCGAGCTCATGCAAACTCGTTCTATCGGATTCATGCTTTTCTCCTTACCAAATCGTCATGAAGCATTCGCGCAGCGCTCTATCCTCCACCACGTCACGGTCTATGTTAACGAACGTTTCGCGCCAAATCAATAGCAATTCCGATTCCGACTTGTCGTGCCCGGATTCTGTGCGCGCGAGATCGTTCGCATACGTTCCGCTGGACGCGGACTTCGACGTGTCGGCCGTGGTCGCATTCGTGAAGTCCGCTGTGGAGGCGTACTTGCCGTTCTTGATGTTGTCGAAATTGAGAGCGCTCATCGGGGTATCCGAGAAGATGTCCTGCGCCTCGCTCGTGGAACCGGCGGTTGCGTCGGCGGTGTTCGACGCGGTGCCTCCCGCTTTCTCGGTTATGTTTCGGTTGTGGTCTTCAAGCGGCTTGATCTGCTTGGCGAGAGCGAGCGATTCGTACATCTGATTGTAATAGGGCATTATCATGAACATCGCGTCGCGAACGAACATGCGGAACAACCCCGCCGTTTCAGCTCCTATCTCGTACATGAAATAGCGGCGTATGATCTTGTCGTTCAGCGTCTGCCTATACGCCTCGTCGAATATCGGATAGTCTGCCAAGCCCAGCTTGTCGTAAGCAGCATGCCAGTTAGCCTCGATGTTCGGAAGCTTCGCATCTGCAAGCGTCTGTTCGACCAGCCAGCGAAGCTGCAAGCTGTACTTGCTCATTCTCCGTTCACCTCGATCCCGTTCTCCTCGGCGTACTCGCTTTCATTGAATTCGCCGTCGGCGATAGCCCACTGCTCTTCTTGGCGCTTCTCCGACACGCGGAAATGCACGTCCACATCGAGCCCGAAGATCTCGTTTATCTGCTTGCACGCGAACTGGCGGGATTCGAGGCGGCAGAGCCGCTGCGCTTCCGTGCCGCCGAGGCTGGCGAGCATCTCGTCCACGATGACGCGCTCCGATTTGGACTCGGAACTGGCGATGCCGAGGAATCCGAGCGCTTCCTTCCAGTACTTGTCCTTCAACTCGTAGAGCTGTTCGGCGACGTACGGCGACGAGTTGTCGAGGATGTCGATGGATTCGAGGTCGAAGTCCTTGTCCGTCATGATGAGGGGTTTGTACTCGTCCACCTGCGCCATCATGTTCTCGAAGCTCAGGCGCTGCTTCTGCGAGCATTTCACCACGCGCGGAGTCTTCTGCTGGTACACGTTCACATCGATCGCCCGGTCTATCGCCCACAGCTTCTTCGCGTACATGTTGAGCGCGAACCAGGTAGGCACGCGCAAGTTCGAATTCCAGATTATGACGGAGTTCTCGATGGTGAGCGGGATGTTGACCCCCATCACCGAGTAGGCTATGCGGTTCACCGGCTGCGAGTAGATGTCGAAGTTTCCCTCCAACATGCACTGCATGATCGCGTAGCCCTCCGGGCTGCGCTGAACAGGGTCGAGCGCGATATCCTCGTCATGCAGGAACACGCAGAAACCGTCGCGAAGGAGCCACCATTCGATTTGGCGCTCGTTGATGCCCGCCGGCAGGTTCTCCCACTCGAAGACGCTCATCGCCAGCTCGTACAGGCGCATCTGCCAGAGGAACATCGTTTGCGAGTTCATAGCCGCGTTGTCCAGCTCGCGAGCGGATTTGTGCGCGTTCTTGGGCATGTTGCCCCAGGGAAGGCCGTACGGGGTGGTAGTGGATTGGATAGGGTTCATGCATGCCTCCTTTCTTATATTATAGCATTGCTCAAACTGTAGTTTCCCACGTCGTCCGTGTGCCAGAACGTGACTCCGGAATCGAGCAGCCTGTTGAACATCGCAAGGTAGCCGGCCGGAACCGATCCGCTCATGTTCGCTGCGACGGTCTTCACGTAGTTCCATGAAGCGCGCCCCGTGATGTTGGGGGTTTTCACGACGGACACGTTGTAGCCGTACACGCTCAAAAAGTCGTCGATCTGGCGCGCTATCTCGGCTCTGCACGTGTACTTGCGAACGCCTATCGTGTAGGTTCCGAAGTTCACGAGCGCGGTAGTCGAGTTAGTGCCTCCGCGCTGCGTGTTCGGGGTCTTCGATGCCTTCGAGAAGTTCGCGAAGGTGTTCGTAAGGTCTTGCGCTCCGTTGATCGTCGAGTTGATCATGCTCGCGGCAGCCCCGGCGACGTTGCCGGATGCCAAACCCTGCATGGCTCCGCCGATGATGTTCTGCGTGGAGTCGATGAAGGAGTTCACGTAGGGCAGCTGGCTCATCGAGTTGAAGGACAAGCCGAACGACGTGTCCACCTGGGACGCGCCGAGCATGTTCGCGAACGCCTGGTAAACCCAGTTGCATGTAGGGTACTTCTCCAAGTACACCGCGCCTTCGACGAACCGGTTCACTCCGTTGTAGTTCAGCGGGATGTAGGCCAAACGCGAGTTCGCATCGCAGCCGCCCGTCTTCTGCAAGCTCAACGTTCCGGGCGTTCCGCAGAATTCGAGTCGGAACTGCTGGTCTGCCCCGGTGAAGTTGGTCACTTCCGCGTATTCGAACGGGTAGCAGAACATCTTGTTGTTCTTGGGAACGTAGCCGTCCAGGCTGGTGAAGCCGAGCGCGTAGTCCTTCGTTACCTGGGGCGTTGCCGCGTTGGAGTCCACCCAGTAGCCCCAGCCGTCCGTCTTCTTGACGATGGTCGGGATGGCGGCTCGCGGTACCATGTAGACCTGGCTCACCGCATCCTGCTGGCCGTTGTCGGACAGCGCCTTCATGAAGCCCTTGAAGTCGTCCACGGTCAAAAACACCGACAAGCTCGTCCCGCTGGTAACGCCCATGTACTTGTCCCCGCCGTTGTTGACGTACGTTCCGTCCTTCAACGGCTCCACGGCGCTGGCAACGACCATGTAGCAATCCATGTCCTCGTTGTCGATCACGGAGTACGTGCATTTAAGCTCGCCGGGGTCTATTCCCTCGTCCTTGACGTGAGCGCCTATCGCGTCGTCGTTCACATGCTCGCGCTCCACGAAGCACGGCTTCAAGTCATAGTCGAACATGTAGGTCTGCACGTAATCCAGCTCCAAGTGCAAGCGCGTCGTGTTCGCCGTCTTGTACTCTGCGCGGGTGATGAACGCGTAGAACCATTTAGTCCCGAAGTTCTCGTTCTGGAACATCACGTAGTTGTAATTGTAATACTGCTCGGGGTTTCCGTCCACGTCGATGGCCGATTCAAGACGCTGGTACGTATAGGTTGAAATCGTCCGCCGAGCGTCCATGAACGAAGCTACGCCCGACATCTGGGCGTTCAGGTTCGGATACCATCGAACGTGCTTGTAGTTCGGGTTCCACGGAACCGTCCCTATGCGAATCTCCGTGCTGGGCTGGTACATTTCTCACCTCCTTCGGAAAGGAGGGCGGGAAACGAATCCCGCCCTCGATGGAACATAGGCTATGCGGTGACGGTGATGGTGGATTCGCCCGTCTTCGTTCCGTCCTGGATGGAGGTTGCCGTGACGGTGAGCGTCGTCGCCGTCTCGTTGGCCGCCACGTGCAGGTACCCGCCGTTGGTGACGGTCGTACCGGATGCAGCGCCTCCGGTCACCGTCCACTGCACGCCCTGGTTCACGATGCCGGTTCCGACGACGGCGGCAGACAGCTGCAGGTCGGCTCCCTTGGAAAGGGTGGCGGTCGCCGGCGTGACCGTCACGCTCGTGATGGTTGGGGCGGTCGGCGTGAAGGCGGCCGCCTGGCCGAACGGCGAGCAGCTGATGGTCTTCCACACATGGTGCCAATGGTTCCAGTACAGGCCTTCGCCGTTGAACCACTGCGCGGACTCCACGTAGTTGTCCAGCACCATCCACCAATCGCGGGACACCAGCACCGCCGGCACGGTCTCGAGCAGCGCGATCTCCTCTTGCGTGAAGCGGCGGTAGTTCGGGTCGAGCTGGCCGGTGGCAGGGTCGGTGAACAGCGCGTCCATGCGAGCCCAGTCGAAGTCGGTGAACGTGTCGACCGTGATCATGCGCGCCTGGAACTCGCGGTATTCCAAGTTGAAGGCGGTGGCCAGCACGTTCATGTTCATGGTGGCCTTGAACTTGGCGGTTACGATGAAGTACTGGTCTTCGAAGTCCGTGTGGGTGGTCACGCCCGCCATGTTGTACTTCGTGGACTGGTACTGGAAGAGGTCGGACATGTACTGGAACTGCGTGGCGATGTCGATCGCGTTGTCCTTGCCGATCGCGGGAATCTCCACCGAGCCGATGTAGCCGTTGAGGAGGCACTTGGCCAGGAAGTAGCGCATGACGTAGTACTCGTCCGTGTTGGCGCTGGTGTAGAGCGACTCGATGATGCGCGCGATCAGGTCGCTAACGCCAGTCCAGGACAGGAACGCCTGGCGCAGCTGCTGGGAGGAGACGGTCGTCTTGTAGAACTTCTGGAAGTTCATACGGTGGAACGCGGTGCGCACGTCGGGAAGCTCGCGCTTGGCGAACGTGTCCTCCGCGCCCTCCGGATAGAAGCCGTGAACGTCGGCGAGGTTGACGAAGATTTCCTCGATCGTGTCTCCGAACTCGAGGTACCCGCGCTTGAACACCGCCCAGGGGTTGCGGTACAGCTTGGAGGTCACGATGGTGAGGCCGATGCGGTTCACGAGCGCGTTCAGAAACGCGTTTCGCGCGGGCTGGTAGCTGGTCAGGTACTCGCCGATGGCGTGGATCTCGTCGGTGGTTCCCGCAAGCTCCACGTAGGCGCGATTGTTCGAGTCGTAAGTCGCCGGGATCCCGCGAGCCGCGAGCGCGGACGCTACCTCCGGAGTCTCGTTGATGGTCGCCTCTACCGCCTTCTGCGCAGCCGTCTCGCGCGCTGCCGTATCGCCGGCCTTCATGACGATCGGCGAATCGGCGGCTTTCATGTTAGGTTGCTTCACTGCCATAATATCTCCTTAATCCCAGATCTCGTCGGCCGAGCGGATCGGCTCGCGCCGAACTTCCCCGCCTACCTCGTTCACATGGAGCAGCGTCTGGCCTTCGACGGCGAAGAACCGGTCGGCGTACTTGCGGCGCGACTCGTCGCGCTCCTCGCGGTAGCGGTCGCGCTCGGCGATCGCCTCGTCTCGCTCCGCGTTCAGGCGGTCGCGCTCCGCGTCCCACTCCTCGCGCTCGTTTCGCCAGCCCTCGCGCTCGTCCCAGCGGTCGTCGAGTTCCGCCGCGTCCTCGTCGATTCGCGCGGCCATCTCGAGACGCTTGTCCTCGTCCGGCTCCATGGCCAGCTCGCGCAAGCTCGGTTGGTACCTGCTCATAAGCCTGTCTCCTTTCTGATGACAAAATCACCTTCGTATAGTATAATACCGCCTTTTACGGTCTTGGAATAGAGTTTTCCCGGAAATTTCGCGCCGACATGGAAATTATCCCATGTGACGTGAGGGTGGCACGATTCGGGAAGCCCCGCGCAATGCACGGTGAGCTTGCCGCCCTCGTCCTCGATGTAGGTCTTCGGACGGATGAACCTGGCTCGCTGAAACGTGCTTTCGAGCTTCCACGCTCCCAGACGGTAATCGTCCACGTCAAGCTCTTCCGGGATCTCGGTTCCGGCCAAGTGGAGCGAATCGGTGTCGGCGTAAAGGAACCTTTCTTTCACCTTCTGCGCGCTCCGTATCGTCTTGTTCCTCGCCCAGGCCGTGATGAAAGCCCCGGCCGGCAGGTACATGCCGTCGGTGGCTTCCGGGTCGAGCAGAGGATAGCGCACTATGCCGTCCTCGCACATGACCGGCCGGCGGCTCCGTTTGACCGGGTGCGTCGCCATCTTGCCGTACGAGGAGTTCATCTTGAGCTTCGCCATGTAGCGCTTGCCCGCGTTTCCCTCCTCGGCCGCATGCACCTTCTCCTCGTTGGCCGCCATGATGAAATCGTAGAAGAGCTTGTTCGATGCCTTGAACTTCCAGCCTTTGCCGTATCGGATGGAATAGATGTCGTAGTGGTCGCGCAGAAGCGCCAAGTCGACGCTTGTCAATACCAGCGTCTGCTCGCCTTTGGAATCGATCACGTATTCGGTCGGCATGAAACTCAAGTTGCCTTTGAGCTGCAAGCAAGGGATGAAGCCGGGTTTGAGCTTGAAGTCGACGGTCACGGTCTGTATGTAGAGCGGGTATCTAGGATCGGGCACGTACTCCCCTTCGAACAGCACCGGGTCGCCATACGGCAGAACCTCGCCATTGATCCCCGCCATCACGGAAGGGTACAGGCTGTTAACGTCCAACACGATGCCCTTGCCGATGTCGCGCCCTTTGAATTCAGGGTTGACGTAGGTGAAACCGCCCTTGTAGCACGGGCGGATCTCAGCGTCGTAATCGCACACGGGAAACGTGCGCCTGAACCCCTTCTCGCCTCCTATCGTCTTCTTGTACTCGGCGATGGCGTTCGACCCGGCCGTGATCCTGGTCGCGCCCTGGTCGATCAGCTCGCCCAAGGCTCGCGCGACGATCCTCACGTCGGCCGATATGTAATCGATCTCCTCTTGCGTCAGAACATGGTCGATATCGCGATGCTCCGCATAGTCTATCTCGAGCTTCGCGTCCTCTTCCTCGAAGCCGAACGCGCGCGGAATCTTCGCGACCGGCAAGCTGATGATCTTCAACGAATCGCAGAACTCGATATAGTGCCCGCGCCCGAAATAGAGCTTGATCGTGTAGAACTGGTTCATGTCGCTGATCAGCGTCGTGAACCGGTAGGGCGCTTGCTCTCCGTGGCTGGGAATCCATTCCCATCCCGCTGCAAGCAGATGCGATATTATGAACTTCCCGTCGAATTTCAGGTTGTGGAAGTAAACGCGAGCGTCAGGGGCGCGCTCGCACCATTCCATGAACCCTTCGATGGAAGTTCCGGTCGTTATATCGTAGGTTTTCAAGGTGCAAGCAGCCCACGCCCAAACTCGCGTTTGGGTCAGGTCGTCTGCCGTCGTTTCGAAATCGGCCGTGAAGTACTGCATATCATAGCTCAGCCCATCTGTCGAGGATGTAGCCCATCTTGTCGGCGCGGTCTTCCGGCGCGTAGATGTACTCGATGTTCAGCAGCTCGTCTCCGGACTCGAAGAACTCCATGAGCTTGCCCGCGTTGGACTTCATCATGGATTCGATCTTCCTCGCGATCTGCGATATAGCCGCATCGAACTCGGAGTAGCCGCCGAACACCGTGTCGAGGCCTTTGATATAGTTCTTGTAGTACCTGTTCAGCCTTTCGTAGGAACTCGTGGCGCTCAACTCCTCGTAACGCTTGATGAAGCGCTTGAGGGCGATGGGAGAGAAGTCTCGCGCGGTGCGCTTGTCGGGAAGGAGGTTGTTCTGCTGCAACGTTCCCATGCGTCCCAGGGTCTGGCCGTAGTCGATCCCCAGCTTCTTGCGCCGCAGCGACTTGCGCCGCTCGTTGACGGCTTTCGCGATCTGGAACTCCCGCACTTCGTAGCGCGTGGCAATGCCTCCCTCTCCGACGTTCGTCAAGTCCAAGGCTCCTTTGCGCGTAGCGCGCAGCAAACGCGCGACCGTGTTGTTAAGCACGCGCGCGCTCTTGATCTCGGCTTTGACTTCCTTGTAGCTTACCGGCTCGGGCATGAACCGGGCGTTGGCGGGATTCGCCCGCATAGCCCGTCGAATGGCGTTGTTGTACTTTCGGACTGCGGAGTTGAGGCGCGAACGCTGGCTTTCAGTCCATTTAATCTTAGGTTCTCTCTGCATGTCAGCTCCTCACCGTTTTCCAATCTGACGTAGCACCCCCTGGTCTCCACCGTGAAGTACAGTTGGAACGCGGCGACCAGCTGCATGTTGACATAGAAGTGGAAACGCTTTTCCATGCTGTCGTCCAACCATTGCGTTCTGACGCAGATCTTGTCCATGAAACTGGAAAGATGCTTCCTAGACGAGAAGAAGAACGTACAATCGCCGTACATAAAAGAGTAAGGCGATTCCTTCAGCTCGTAGAAAACGCCGTTTTTCGAAGGCATGGCGCACCTCCTTTCAATAACGGTATTTGATATGCTTGGAAACCGTTTTCAACGCTTGCGAATGCATGACGAAGACGAGCCCGATATAATCGTCTATGACGTAGCGGCGAACAAGCTCGCGCAGGTCGTTTATGTCGTCCCGCTTCATATCGAACTTGTCGTCCTTGGTGAACATGTATTCGATGCGCCCGTTATGATGGCGCTTGAAAACGGCAACGCCTTGCGGAACGACGGCATGCGCCCATAGCTCTTTCTTCAACACCCTGTTCGACGAGTCCGCTACGAACTGCTCCATCAAATCCTTGTCTGCAAGCGACAACATGGCTTCCTCCTGAAAAAAAGGCCGCACGCTGGGTGCGGCCTGTGATTGCGAACTTTAAGCGACTTCGAGGGTGAGCATCGTGCCGCGCTTCACCTTCACCTGCTTGACGACGACGTTGATAGGCTCCTCGTAAGTGGGCGCGCCGTAGACGGCGAACATCTTCTTGAGCGAACCCCACACGCCGTTCGACACGCACTGGTAGCTCTCGCCCTTATCGTCGATGAGCACGATGCGCGGTGCTTGCTCCACGGTACCGTCCTCGTCGGCGATTTCGATGATCTCCACGAACAGGTCTTTCAGCGCGATCTGCTTGTTGATGAAGTCGTCGATCTTGTGCGTCGGATTGTTGGACGCGTTGTAGATGAGCTTCTTCGCGTCCGCGCCAAGATCCGGGTTCACCGAGCAGAACGTGTTGTCCTCGGGCTTGGCAAGCTCGGCGATGGCGTACGTGCGAGCGGGCGCGAGGTCGTTGACGGGCATTTCCTCGGCGATGGCGATGTCTTTGTTCTCGGTCATGATTGTCTCCTTCTAGTCTCTTAGTTTAAGCATCGATGACGGTCGCGTTTTCAAGGAACGTTTCCACGGGCATGGAATAGGTCTTCTCCTCGCCTTCCACCCACTTGATCGTGCAGCCCTTGGGCAGAGCCACGCCGGCATCGCGGAAGGCGGTACGCGCTTTGCGCACGTTCATGTTGGTGTCCAGCACGACGTACTGGGCGACGACCGCCACGCTCGGGGGCGTGGAATCGTCAAGTTCGTACGCGGTCAGCTCGAAACTCTTGAAAGTGCGGGTGATAGCAGCCATAATGTAATCTCCTTTGATCGGTCGGCTTGCTTTGACGAATCCCATTATACGCGGGTTGAAAGAGAAAAGACCGGAATCCGGTCTTTTCATAGAATCTTCACAAATCAAATTTTTATTTATACCTTTTGATCACGTAAACCATTCCGATCGCGTATGCTATGATAGCTAATATGGTTTCCAGGTTCATAGTCACCCTACTTTCTTCATGGAAACGAAAACGTAAGACGGATGTTTTTCCATGAATTGAAGATACTCGCATGCTGCTTTGATCGTTTCGCAGTGCATATGTTTAAGTTCGTATACTTCGTTTTTACTGTTATGCCAGTAATATTTGATTACGTAGAACATGGTAGGCTCCTTACTTCACGTAGACGCGGATGTTCAAGGTTCCGGAGGCGATATACCAGACGGCCACTTCCTTCTCTGCGATATCATCGAATCCATGAGACATCGAGGAAGTGATAGTGTATTCTGCGCGTTCTCTCAGGCACGCCACGTCGAACGTTTGATTGGCGGTTCCGGCGAAGGTGTTGTAGAATTCTTTGAATGTCATGATTCGCTCCTTTGACTTGTTTAACTGACGCTTACAGTATAACAGCCGCCTTCCTTATTGTCAAACTGACGTGACATCGGAACCGGAGGTTCCGGGGTGCATTGATGAACGATGTTCATTAATTGCACAAACCACGTGCAACATGAAAGTGGCACTTGACATGTTGTGACGTGCGGGTTATAATGGGGCTACAAAATCCACACGACAGATGAATATGGGGGGAAAGAGGGTGTCAGATTTACTTTTATAC
>ENA-OWZT01000257-OWZT01000257.1-human-gut-metagenome-genome-assembly--contig:-NODE-257-length-17201-cov-6.76239_pt1 | contig 17201 bp, 11 predicted proteins | sample MGYA00249265_ERZ652125 | MGnify/ENA primary metagenome ERZ652125 (study PRJEB26925, sample SAMN05827236) | human gut metagenome | biome: ENVO:2100002; feature: ENVO:00000062; material: ENVO:00002003... | reverse complement strand
ATCAAGGGGCACTGACCCATCTTACGGGAGTGACAGAAGAAGCCGTTGCCCAGCAAGTGCCCGCCTTGCCCATCACTCATGGATGGAAAATCGGCATCGGCTGGTTCAGCAGTGATTTTGGTCAGCAAGTCTACCCGACGAAAGATTCAATCGACAACTATTGTGCCGACACGCCTGTCATGCTGATTTCAGGTGATGCCCACAGTATTTGGTTGAATAGCCAAGGGATCGCTGCTTTAGGGATCACACCTGAGAACTTACCAGCAGGGATCAGCGGGGAGGCACTGCTTGACGAAAACAGCGGACAATTAAGCGGCTGCTTTTTAGAAGCGATCGCCATTCATTATTTAGCAAAGGTCTTACAGTCATTTCAGGCACAAAGCCCTGCTGCCTTTCTGACCTATATGAAGCAGCTCAATCAATACGGCATTACGACGATCGGTGATGTTGCCTTGACAGGAGAAAGCTGGGACGATTTGGTTTACCCCACTCTTTATCGGCAAACAGAAGCAGAAGCGACCTTGCGCACTGTCTTTTATCCAGCCATGCGAGAAGACATCACGCAACTGAAAGAAACTTACCGTACTTATCGCTCCGAAAAAGTACAAATGGGCGGTGTCAAACAATTTTTTGATGGCGTGACGAGTACGCACACGGCTTTTTTAAAAAGGGAATATGAAACACCGTATTTTGCTGGTGATGTCGGGATGCCCTTGATCGATGTTCAACGGATGCGCCGCTTTATTTTACAAGCCAACCAGCAAGACTGGCCGATGCGCATCCATACCATCGGTGATGAAGCGATTCGACAAGCACTCCTCTTTTATCAAGAAAGTGCTGCTGCTCACCCGCTTTCTAAAGGCAAAGCCAATACTTTGGAACACTTGGAAGTGATGGATGCCGCTGATCTGCCACTAGTTCGCCAAGAACAACTAGTACTCTCCGTACAGCCTAGCCATTTATTAGTCGGTTATGAGACCCTCGATGAAGAAGTAGGACCTCAGCGTGCCAGTCAAATGTTTCCTTTTCAGTCCTTTCTAGAGCAAGGCGCAACCTTGGCTTTTGGGACTGATACGCCAGTCGTGATCGACGTGACTCCTTTAGACTCGCTGTATTATGCGGTTGCTCGGCAGGAAAAAAACGGCCAGCCAGCAGGCGGATTGATGCCACAAGAAAAAATCTCCATCGCCGATGCCCTCTATGCCCACACCGCAGGCGCCGCCAAAGCCTTGAGTCGGCAAGATATCGGGCGATTAGAAGTTGGCTGTTTAGCCGATCTTTGTATTTTGTCCCAAAACATCTTGCCTTTGACTGCCGAAGAATTGCTTCAAACGACCGTTGAAGCGACCGTATTTGATGGGCGATTTGTTTATTGGGGCAATTGACATGAACCACCGATAGGAACCACGCGTGAGCTACGCGTGGTTTTTATTTTGTACGCGCTGAAATTGATGCGCAAAAAAACTCCAGCACTTGTTCACCGCAAGTACTGGAGTATTTAATCATAAGCCGTTTCGTTCAATCACTTTTTGATACCAATAGAAACTGTCTTTTTTCTTTCTATCTAAAGTCCCTGTCCCGTCGTCATATTTATCCACAAAAATGATGCCATACCTTTTTTTCATTTCTCCTGTAGAAGCACTGACAATATCAACGGCACTCCAAATCGTGTAACCAATCAACTCGACACCATCATCGATGGCTTTCTCCATTTCAGCAATATGCTTTTCTAAATAATCGATACGATAATCATCATGAATCTGTCCATCTTCAGCAACAGTTTCTGAAACCCCGATCCCATTTTCCACGATCATCAATGGCAGTTGGTAGCGATCATAAATATCATTCAACGCAATTCTCAATCCTACTGGATCAATCATCGCATTCCATTCCGTCTGCTCTAGATAAGGATTATTTACGCCAGAGCCGCCAATCATGCTGTGTCCATTTTTGGTAACTTTCTCATCTGCAGAGACACAAAGTGTTAGATAGTAACTAAACGTGTAGTAATCCACTGTTCCCTTAGCTAGGATCGCTTGATCTTCTGGTGCAAACTCGATTGTAAAGCCATGATCAGCAAAATATTTCTTTGCATAATAAGGATATTTCCCTGTGACCTGCACATCGCCACAAAACTTCGAGTGCATATTTTCTTCTTGTTTGGCTAGTAATACATCATTTGGATGGCTGGTATAAGGATAGCGTGGCATATAAGAAATCATACAGCCGATTTTCAGATCTGGATAGTGTTCATGTCCGTAAGCGACAACCTTTGCACTGGCAACAAATTGATGGTGCAGGGCTTGGTATCGTTGCTGTAGATTATCCGGCTGATTGACAAATTCAGATTCACCAACTTGCAGTCCCAGTGATAAAAAGTTTCCGATACTTAAAGTGGCCGTGTTGATTTCATTAAAAGTGATCCAATAGTTTACTTTTTCGTGATAGCGTTCAAACAACACCGCCGCATATCTCGCATAAAAGTCGATCACTTCACGACTCGCCCAACCATTGTATTCTTGGCTCAAATATGCGGGAACATCAAAATGAGCAATGGTTACAATTGGTTCGATCCCGTACTTCCGACACTCGTCAAACACACGATCATAAAAGGCCAGTCCTTCTTCATTCGGTTCAGCGTCATTGCCCTTGGGAAAAATCCGTGTCCAGTTGATTGACATGCGGAAAGCTTTAAATCCAGCTTCTGCAAACAATGCAATATCTTCTTGATAATGATGATAAAAATCAGTTGCTTCGTGGCTCGGATACAACAACTCTTCTTCAATTTTCGCTGTGATTTTCCGAGAAGTCGTATGGCTGCCACCACTGATCAAGTCAGCACAAGCGAGGCCTTTTCCGCCCTCATTATAGCCGCCTTCATATTGGTTTGCCGCCGAAGCGCCGCCCCATAAAAAATGTTTTGGGAAACTCATTGCTGTCATCCTTTCTTCTTTCTAATGGTTAAAAAACGGCTAATAACTGATCTCCAGCTTGAATTTCTTGATGTTGGGCAAGTGCCACAACATCTAAGAAGTCTGCCGTATTAGTAACAGTGATCATAACGGTATCTTCATACCCTGCCTGAGCGATTTTTTCTGAATCAAAGTGCAATAACGTTTCTCCCACTGTGATTTGATCACCTTCATTGACTAGTCGTTCAAAGGCACTTCCTTGCATATTCACCGTATCGATACCGATATGGATCAGTAGTTCAATCCCCTCGGTACTGGTAAGTCCAATCGCATGATTTCCTGGAAAAACGGCAGAAACCTGTCCCGTAAATGGTGCTATCACCTGTTGATCGTGTGGCTTAACAGCAATTCCTTTACCTAATGCCAATGAAGCAAACGCCTGATCATTGGTTTCTGTCAATGGAACAGCAGTCCCATTTAAAGGTGATAATACAATTTTTTCAATCGCTGGCTGTTCTTTCTTCGTTTCAGAAAAAACATCAGTTGCTTCGGGTGTCGCATCTTGCGTTCCAGATTTTACTGCTTGTGGCTGATTATTGTTAGGAAAATCTGCATCTTTGACCATGAGCCAAGTGTAGGCAAAGGCAATCGCAAAAGTAATCAACGAGCCGATTAGCGCATGAAACACACTGCTGTATGATGGAAGCGCCACAAATGAAGCAATGACCACTGGCGTATTGATTTTCATCAAACCAAAATAAAGTCCCCCAGCAGCACCCCCAAGGATCATTCCGACAATCGGTTTTTTCAGACGTAAGGTTACTCCGTACAAAGCAGGTTCAGATACACCCATCAGGGCAGTAATTGCTGATGAAAAACTCACTTGTTTAAATTCCGTATCCTTAGCTTTGATGCCAGCCGCTAAACAAATCGCTGCTTCGGCAGCCAATCCAAGCAACATACCAGGGACGATCAAATCATCATACCCGTACGTCGCCAGAGAAGTTAATAAAATAGGGGTCAAGGTCGTGTGCATGCCCGTCATTACTAGCAATTGAGCAAAGGCACCCATAAACAAGACCGCTAACGGACCAAAATTGTTTGTTAAGTAGTTCAAAAACTGCGACACATAGTTACCGATCGTCACACCTAATGGTCCGATTAGTAATAAAGCCAGCGGTGTGATCACGATGATGGCGATCAAAGGACGTAGAATAAATTTGACACTGTTCGGTAAAATCCGATCGGCGAACCGATAAACATAAGACATAACCCAGACACTTAATAAGACTGGCAAAACGGAGGCATTGTAGCTCACATTCGGTACGAGTAACCCAAATAATGAGATTCCTCCTTCTTGGCTAAGAAGGGCCGTCAATCCAGGCATCACAAAAATCGCTCCGACGTAGCTTCCTAAGAAAGGATCAATTTTTAATCGTTTGGCCACAGAATTTCCTAAATAAACGGGAATGAAAAAGAAGGCTGCTTGCGATACTTGATACAATACGAGATACGTATCATCAGTTGCTGCTAAAATGCCTGATAACTCCAACAGTGAAAGGACCACTTGCAGCATTCCTCCAGCTGCAATGATTGCAATCATCGGTGTAAAACAACCTGCGATAAAGTCAAGGAGTCGCGAGATGATCGATTGATCGTTGTTGCTTTGATCAGCCGTCGCTTCTGTCGTCGGAAGTTGAGCGTATACACTCGATACATCCGGCCCAATAATCACTTGGTATTGACCATTTCCCTGAACGAGTCCAGTCACTCCTTTTAATTGTTTAATTGCTTCACTGTCAGCTTTTTTGTCGTCGGCCAGCGTGAAACGCAGTCTTGTTGCACAGTGGGTCACGTGCTGGATGTTTTTACCACCGCCGACATTTTCATAAATTTCATTGGCTAGTTGTTTATAGTCCATTGTTTTTCTCCCTTTCTCCTTGTTCCGTCAATTTCTGGATATGGAGTGATAGATAGATTTCTTCATTTTCTGAGATATTGATATCATACGTATTTTTGATATAAACCTTGATTTTTTCCACACAGTGAAATGCTTGCGGATACATCTTTTCAATTTGTGCATAGAGCGTCGACGCTTCATAGCTGGGAAGTGTATGATTGATCACATTTTGTGCGAAATAGTGCAGATGCGTGACAAAGCGAGAATAATGGAAACTATTCTCATCAAAATTTTGTTTGTACTCATACTTTACGATCGTCAGTACGTCTTCTATAAACTTCGCGATTTGATTGGTAACCGCCATATCCTTCTTTTGTGATTGGACATTTACAAAATGCAATGCGATGGAGATCGCTTCTTCTGTTGGTACATCGATCGCTAGTTCTTGCTCCATAAGCTGGACAGCATACACCCCAATGGCATATTCATCGGGATAAAATCGCCGAATATCCCATTGCAAAGGACTATGAAAAGTCATTTGCTGCTTGATCCGATGAACAGTGAAATCAATATGATCCAGCAAAGTCAAATAAATATAGTCGCTGACTGCTAAGCGATAATTCTGTTTGGCATAAGCCACGATTTTAGCAACGATCGCTACGTATTTCGGATCGCATTTTCCTAATTGATAGCTAAAATGTTCCAGCATTGCATGGGTATCCAATACAAAAATCTTTTCAAAATCTTGTTCTTCTACATCATCTCCTACCTTCTTATTGAAGCTGATGCCTGTAGAAAATCCGATAATTTCATTGCTGCCTTTCTTTAGTAAGACAACATTATTATTTAAAAACTTCTTTATTTTCATGATTTCCTCCACCTTAAAAACACTAAAAAACCTCATACTCCACCCTTGGTGGAATATGAGGTTTGCCTTCTTACAGTAACACGCCTCTTGGTCACAGCACTTCTGTAACCGTTATCTAATTACATCGGTATCATAGCACTTCAAAAAAAACTTGTCAATCGCTTCCTTAAAATTTTTCACACGATCGGTTAAGCCCCCGTTGAGCTTCTCACAAAAGCTGCCTTTGACAGACGGACATTTCAAGAACAACTTTTGCTTTTTTATTCCCCAAAACCAGCAACTTACCAACACAATAAACAACAAGCTTCGTGCTTATATAGCGCTTGAGTCATCGTTTCTTTCTACAAATTATTTTTTGAGGGGAAAATGTATCAATAACACGCAAAAAACGAAAATAGCTTCTATTCTCTACTTTTGACACATATCTTAGTTATTCCTCGATTGGTCTATTTGTTGAAATGTCAAAACAAAATAGCTTTCATTCTTTGTCCTTATATGCTGGAAAGCAAGTAGCAGAAATTTTATACGTTTCCGTTCCTTCGTCTTTCCTTCAAACACGAATTGGTCTATTCCACTTTCCTTACTTTCTCCTTCAATCGTTTCTTAAACCTTTGAATAAATTCTTAATAAAATAACTAACAAAAAATAAACTTTTACTATATCCCTTGAATGTAAGCGGTAAATTTGTTATTATTACCAAGGATAAGGAGGTGTTTATCTATTGTATGCGATTAAAATCTTTCATGGTTATCTAACCGCCGAAGGAAAAAGAACACGGGACAAAACAATTGCATTGACCTATACTTGCAGAGAAGATGCTGAACGTTTCGCAAATAAAATCGGCGGGAGAGTTAAAAAAATTGGCTAACCAACTAGAATAAAAAAGGCTGTCAACCTCAGTAGGTGACTGCCTTTTTTTGTTATCTGATTTCCAGCAAATCAAGCGATACTCCTGACTTTTTACATATGTTTAAGCTCCTTTTCTTGTTGAATCGAGAAGTGAAGCAAGTTAGTTGGTTTTGACGCCTTGAGTCTTTATACTGAAACAAAGGCACCAGCCAATCCAAAAAAAGGAGTGACCCGTCCATGTGCGGCCGATACTTATTTGACCCAAAAACTGGCGAATTGTCAGAATATTATCAAGAAGCCGCGGCGAAAGCCCGCAAGCGCCAACAGACTGTCGCTGTCAATGATGTTTTCCCTTCCAATCATGTCGTAACCATCGGTGCAAATCAACAACAACAAGTTGTAGCTGGTGTGACAAGATGGGGCTTTACCGGCTTTAAAAAAGGGCATTTGATGATCAATGCCCGTTCTGAGACCGTTGAAGAAAAACCGACTTTTCGCAAACCTTTCCAAGAGCATCGCTGTGTCTTTCCGATGTCTGGTTTCTATGAATGGAATCATGAAAAGGAAAAGTTTCTCTTTTCGCAAGATCACGTGATTTATGCCGCTGGTTTTTATCGCATCCTTCAAAAAGAGGATCAAATCGAAACCGAATCAATCATTCTAACGACTGCCGCGAACGATTCTGTTGAACCAGTCCATGATCGAATGCCTCTGTTCTTAGAAAAAGAAGCGATTGCTTCTTGGATCAATGACTTGGCTTTTGCTCGCCAACAACTCAAAGCAGAAATGCCCAAGCTGAAAACCCAATTGCTCTCTTCTTAACTGCTTGCTACTTCTTTTTCAGCAGAACAAAAACCGCCAAGTCAGCTTTGATTTGGCGGTTTTTCCTACTTCTGCTTTTTCTTAATAAACGGTGAAGGTTTTGCCAGTCATGATCCCAAAGACTGCTTTTTGATACGCTGCAAAAACAGGTGCGTCACCAACGGGAATAAAGCCTTTGAAAGAATCGGCGAAGGTTTCCCAAGAGCCCACAAGCGCATTGGGACTGACTGCATTGATTCGTATCCCATGACCGATCTCAAAAGCTGCCGATGCCACGAAAGCTTCCAAACCGCCGTTGACTAGTGCTGAAGGCGTGCCCATTGGGATAAATTCGTCTTTGATAATTCCAGAAGTCAGTGTGATACTGCCGCCTTCATTGAGAAAATGCTGGCCAATCAACGCAAGGTTGACTTGTCCTTGCAGCTTCGAAGCCACCGACTGTTGAATATCTGCTGGCGTCAATTCCTCAAAGGGTTTAAACACTGTACTTCCCGCAGCGGAAACAATGGCATCCACTTTTCCAGTAGCTGCAAATAGCTGGCTGACACTGGCTGCATCCGCAATTTCGACTTGATAATCGCCGCTGCTACGGCTAGCCGTGATCAGCTCCACCTCTGGTAGCTGCTGAAAGCCTTCAACTAAAAGCTGCCCAAGTGTGCCGGTATGTCCAATCAAAAGTAATTTCATTTCCTCGCCTCTTTTTTTGTTTTGTGCTTCGATTCTAACCCAACCAAGCGATTTCGACCATTCATCTGCTTTTCCTGCCTTATTGGTCTATTCTTATCCTTCCCCATTTGTTCCCCTACTACCTGCGTAGTGATTGGAATCACCTATCACGAAAGCAATTGACAACTTTCTCATCTTGTTCTAAGATACTACTAATTTCATACACATGCAGTGAGAAGAAGAGTACGATCCCCCCTTTCTTTCAAGAGAGCTCGGAACTGGTGGAAACGAGTAAGGAAGACGATCCGAAGATGACCTTTGAGCATTCGTGGACGAACAATCCCCGACGGAGAAAGCCCGATAGCGCAATGCAGTTTATTTGATGAACTGACTGAGGTTTTTTGTTTCAGCAAAAAACAAATGAAGGTGGTACCGCGAAATGAATGATCGTCCTTCCCAAAGAATTGTCTTTGGGAAGGTTTTTTTTATAAAAAAGGAGGAAGAGGTATGAAACGAAGGATTCGATTAGGTATGGGCATTGGTCTGTTGTCCTTGGTCTTATTTACTGGCTGCGGCAACCAAGAAGAAGTGACCGGAAATGCCGAAGAACAGCAGACAGAAATCAGAGTTGGTACGACACCAGGACCTTACAGCGAGCTGTTTCTTCAGGGAATCAAACCGATTTTAGAAGAAGCTGGCTATACCATGACCGATATTGGCTTTACTGGGGTGTTGGAAGCAGACATTGCACTGAACGATGGCGAAATCGACTTAAACGTCGATCAGCATACCGCCTATTTAGAGAACTTTAATGAAAATACGGGTGCCGATTTGGTGGGTATCACACCGATCCCTACCGTTCCAGCTGGCTTGTATCCTGGCAGAAAGGACAATTTAGCAGCGATTGAAGCAAACGATACCATCGGGATTCCCAATGATCCGTCAAATAGCGCCCGTGCCCTGTTGCTGCTGCAAAAAGCTGGCTGGATCGAACTTGACCCCGAAGTGGCGCCCATTGACGCGACGTTAAGAACCATTACTGACAATCCTTATAACCTGGATATCGTCGAGATGGATTCTGCGCAAATCCCCCGCAGCTTAGCAGACTTAGACTATGCGGTGATTCCCGGCAGCATCGTTTATAGTGCTGGAATTGCTGCAGAGGAAAGCTTATTAAGTGAAGACATTTTGCAAGAGTATGAACTGGTGGCAACGGTCAAAGAAGCCAACCAAGACAGTGATTGGGCACAGGCAGTGGTGGCAGCATATCGTTCTGAAGCCTTTAAAGAACTGCTGGCAGAAGAGAATCAAACGGGCTATTGGTTTATTCCTGAAGAATTGCAATAACCGCTTCACAAGTAGCAATAAGCAGCAACTGTCGTCTTATTTTTTAAGAAGCTTCTATTATAGAAGGAAAAGAACTGACTACTATTGATTGGTGGACCCTTTTTCCGTCTGAATCTTTGTAAAGGAGGTCAAAAATTGAATATTCAACAAATGCGGATCGTGCAAGCGATCGCTGACCATGGAAGTTTTCGTGAAGCAGCCAAACGGCTGTATCTCTCACAGCCAAGTCTTTCCCAAGCCGTGAAAGAGTTGGAAACAGAATTGGAGGTCCAGCTTTTCGAGCGTACGAATCAAGGTGCCCGCTTGACTGCCGAAGGCTCGGAATTTCTAGACCATGCCCAGCCGATCTTGAGTCAAGTGGCGCAGCTGCAAACGCGTTTTTCCAGCAAGCAAGCAGCGAGTCAAACCTTCGCCATCGCAAGCCAGCACTATGATTTCACGGCTGGAATTTTCAGTGAGCTGCTGCAGGAATTTCCCGACTGTCGCCAGTTTCGCCTATTAGAAACCACGACCTTAAAGGTAATCACGGACGTGCAGCAATATCGAAGTGAATTTGGGGTTCTTTATTTGAATGAGCAAAACCAAGCAGGGTTGGAACGACTGTTACAAGGCGCCCAATTGTCCTTCGAGGCGTTGGGACGGTTTCGCCCCCATGTCTTTTTACGAGCGACTCATCCCTTGACAGAAAAAAAGCGACTTTCCTTAAAGGATCTTACGCCTTATCCGCAAGTACGCTTTTTGCAAGAAGATGAACGCTATTCGTTCTTTTCCGAGGATTTGATCGACTTTGCTCAAAGCCCTCAAGTGGTGCATGTCAGCGATCGAGGCACAATGGTCCAGCTATTACAGCAGACGGATCTTTATGGAACCGGCTCGGGGATCGTTGCCCAACCAGAACGCCAAGGCTTGGCTTTTCTTCCTTTGATCGACGCGTCCGAGGGTGAGATCATCCTCATTAAAAAGAACGCTCGCCCGTTATCAGTGATCGGCGAGCGTTTCTTAACAAAATTACGACAACACCTTGCCGCTTTTCCTACTGATATATAAGCGAAGGCCTCCTCTTCCTACTCCCCATAGATGATTGGCTGCACCTTCGCATTATATAAAAAATCCTTGAGCCACTTCCCATGCAGGAGGCTCAAGGATTTTCTTTTACGGTTACTGTTGTCGGCAATCACCGCTGATTACAGCTGCTCTGCCTGCATTTGATACATTTGCTGATAGATTCCCTGCCCTTGGACAAGACTTGCATGGGTTCCCCGTTCCACGATCTTCCCTTGGTCTAGGACCAAGATTTGATCGGCTTGTTTTAGCGTTGACAAACGGGGAGCGATCATGAAGGTCGTCCGTCCTTTTTGCAAGACGGTCATCGCCTTTTGAATGATGGACTCTGTTTCAGTGTCCACATGGCTCGTCGCTTCATCCAGAATCAAGATTTTTGGATCAAACACCAGCGCACGGGCGAAACTGATCAGCTGGCGTTCTCCATTAGAAAACTCATTGCCTTTTTCAACGACTGGATGATGGATGCCTTTTTCGTAGCGGCTCAAAAGGTAGTCAGCGCCGACTTGCTTCAAGGCATCGATAATCATCGCTTCGGTAATCGTTGGATCATTCATCCCGATGTTGCTGGCGATCGTTCCAGTAAATAGATAGGGATCTTGCATGACGATCGCCATTGAATCTCTTAAACTATGACGATCATAATCAGCGATCACTTGTCCATCCACAACGATTTTTCCCTGCTGCGGATCATAAAAACGGAACAACAGGTTCAAAATACTCGATTTTCCAGAACCAGTATGACCAACTAAAGCAATGGTCTCTCCTGCGGCAACGTCAAAGTTGATATCGTGCAAGATCGCTTGCTCAGGGTCGTAGCCAAAGGTCACTTGTTGGAAAGAAACATCGCCATTCGTGACAGTCAGCTGCTCACTTTGTTGTTTTTCAACCGGCTGATCAGCAAACTCAAAGACCCGCTGTCCAGCAGCTAATGATTGCTGCACATTGGTGATGGTTTGGACAAGCCCTTCGATGGGATCATACAGGCGGTTGATGTAATCAATAAAGGCATACAGCAAGCCTGCTGAGATCGCCAAGCGGCCATCAAAGAAAAAGGCGGCCAAGGTCGTGATCAAAATCAAGATCGTTGAATTTCGCAACAAATTGCCTAATCCCCAAGCGATACTTGAATCGAGCAAGAGGTATTTACGTCCAGTTTTGAACCATTTCTCTACTGTTTCATTAAATTCTTTCTGCAACTGATTTTCTCGTTGGAAGGCTTGGATGATCGCCATTCCTTGGACAAATTCATTCAACTGCCCACTGATTTGTGAGATGTATTCCCGCATTGCTAAATTGTAACGAGAGGCATATTTGGTATAAAAATGCTGCCAGATTCCTAAAATCGGGATCAAAATCAGCATCGCTGCTCCTAAGGTGCGGTTCAAAAGAAACAATGCAATAAACGCCCCAATGATTTGGATGATGTTACTTAACAAATTACTGATCACGATCACGTAGAAATTCGACCGCAAGACTTCGGTGTCATTCGTGATCCGTGCGACGACTTTACCTGCTGGGATCTGGTCAAAGTAAGAAACGGGTAATTTGTGCATATGGTCAAAAAGCTGATCCCGCATTTTTTTGACGATACTATTGGACATTTTTCGCAATTGCAGCAAGCTGATATAACGAAAGAGGGAACCAATCAAATTGACCAGCAAATACCCAGCGAGCAATTGGATCAAAAGCATCGTGTCTAAATTGCTACTGTTAACCGCTGGTGTCATCACTCGGTCGATCAGCTGCTTGGCAATCAGTGGGGAAGTCAGTTCGAGCGCTGCAGCCAGCAACAGCAAGATCGCACCCACGGTAAATTGTTTTTTATAATAGCTCAAATACGTGAGCAAACGTTTAATCGTTGAGAACACTCGTATCGTCCTCCTTTAACTGTTGATGATAATACTGCTCTTGGTACCAGCCTGGCGTTTCGATCAACTCCTGATGGGTACCACGCTGTGTGATCCGTCCGTCTTCTAAGACGATGATTTGATCCGCTTCGGTGATGGCGGACAATCGATGGGTCACGATGATGGAGGTCGGTGCCTGCTTCATCGTTTTCAAATTCGTGATGATGGCTTGTTCCGTTTTGGCATCAACTGCCGAAAGGGCATCATCCAGTAAGAGGACTTCACTGTTTCGTAAAAACGCCCGTGCTAAGGACAAGCGTTGTTTTTGTCCACCAGAAAGGGAAACGCCTTTCTCACCGACGACCGTTTCGAGCCCTTCTGGCATCCGCTTGATGTCTTCGCTAAAGCAAGCAGCTTCCAGTGCTTCCCACAATACTTCTTCGGAAGCGTCTGGCTGTCCGAATAACAAGTTCTCGCGAATCGTTCGTGAAAACAAGGTATGTTCTTGCGGTACTTCTGCAAAGTGGTTGCGCACTGCTGTTGTTTGATAGGCCGTCAACGGCTGCTCGTTGATCAAGGGGACTTGATCTGAGTATGGATAGCGGTGACCAAATTGTCTTAGCAGCGTCGTTTTTCCGCTGCCGGTCTTCCCAACGATCCCTAAGACTTCTCCACGAGTAATCGTCAAATCCAGACCTTCTAACACATAACGAGCTGCTTGCGGGTATTGGAAATGGTATGCTTCAAAACGGATCGTATTGATGGCTTGCAGGTCGGCTTCACCTGGCGTTTCTAATTCATCCCCCGTCTGCAGCACTTCATTGATCCGACGCCAGGATGCGGCACCTTGCTGCATCACATTCACAAGATCTCCTGCTGAGATCATCGGCCAAACGACCATAGTCAAGTACACTTGGAAAGAGACCATCGCACCGATGGTGATCGTTTGGTTGGCAACAAGAAACGCCCCCACACCAAAGCTCATCACGAAACTGATCGCTAAGATGATGGTAATCAGCGGCCCAAAACGGGAATCGATCTCAGAAACGATATTGTTTTTCGCTCGTGTTTCCAGTGTTTTCTTTTGAAACTGTTTTGTGGTGGCTCCTTCTAGTCCATAAGCTCGGACGACCCGAATGCCATCAATGATCTCCAGCACTTCACTGTTCATCTCAGAAACAGAATTCTGCGCTTCCGTAAACGCCTTATCGACTTGCGAGCCCCATTTGAAAATGTAATAGGCTAAAAGCGGCATTGGAATCAAGGCAATCAAGGTCAGTAGCCAAGAAACCGTCCCAGCCATCATCGCTACGATAAAACTTAGATACAAACTAGTATTTAAGAAAACCATCAGTCCATACCCAATGGTCATCCCCATCACTTGGACATCGTCACTGGAACGAGTCATTAAATCACCTGTTCGGAAACGATGGTAAAACGGCGCCCCCATTTTGAGAAAGTGGCTCATCAATTGTTCCCGTAATTGTTTTTGCAAATCGTAGGAACCAATAAATAAATTAAACGTCCAAACAAATTCCGCCAAATATCCTAACAAGATAGCTCCCGCGAAGAGGCTCACATATTGGATCAGTACGGAGTAATCAAAATTATCTTGAATCAACGCATCGATGAACAAGCGCAGAATATAGATCGGTGCGACATACATCGCACTAGCGATCACCATAAAGACGAATACAAAGGTATAGCGCACCTTATGTTCTTTAAAATACGTTGTTAATTGTTTTAATACATACTTCATGTTTTATCCCTCACATTCTAAAAAAGTACACAAAAAAGCTCTGTCCCTTCGGAAAAAGGACAGAGCATAAACGTCGTTATTATAGACATTATCTGTACACTAATGGTTACCGAATGAGGGATTCACTTTATTCAATTTGGTTGTTTTTTTATCAAATACTTTTTGCATCGTAATCCCTCCTTCTCTTTTTATTTTTGCTGACTACACCTAACACTTTACAGATAAGTTTCTGAGAATGCAACAACTTTTATTAATTTTTTTTCAAAAAGATTGACTTTTCTAAAAAGGCATTTCTCAATTTCTCGCTTTTTAACAACTATTTTTTGAAAACGAATTCTCGGTTTATCCTAAGCGTTGCAAGGAATTTGGCAAAATAAAAAAACAGATACCCCTCTCTTCAACAGACGCTGTTTGGTCAGCACACTTGGTTGAAAAAAAGTTCCTCTGTTTTCTTACTTCTTGTTTATTCTGAGACAGATGCTAGGCGATAGGATACTTTTCGTCCAAAAGGAAACACTTGCACCCCTTGCAAACGATCTGTTTTCAAATACGCTACCGCTCCTTGATATAACGGCAAAACGGCTGTATCTTCAACGATCAATTGTTTCTCGAGTTCTTTCAATAAGTCCCAACGGGCAGCTGGGTCGTTTGCTAAAGTCGTGCGTGCTTCTTGTAACCCTTGGTCGTACCTTTCACTAGCATACCCAGAGGTATTCAAGCCACCTGTCGAATCATAAAATTCTAAGAAGTTGATCGGGTCCGCGTAATCTGGTGTCCAAGTCCCGAAGACGAGATCAAATTCACCTTGGGATTGCAAGTCCAAGCGGTTTTGTAAAGGAATCGACTTGGCATCGATGGTTAATCCAGGCAAATTAGTTTCTAACTGTCCTTGGACAAATTCGATGGTTTTCTTGGCTGCTGCTGTATCTGCTGACAACAGTTCCAAAGTGATCTCGTCTTGTCCCAACTCTTCTTTGGCTTGTGCCCAAAGCGCTTGTGCGGCTGTTAGATCATACGGCAGTAAATCGCCATTTTCTTCACGAAAATCTTGGTCTGTTTCAGGATCTTTGGCAAAGTTGCTTGGCACAAAGCCGTTCAATGCAGTGGACCCGTCACCTAAGATATTTTCGGCAAATGCCTCTTTGTCAATAGCTTGTAAAATCGCCTGACGTACCTTGACATTGCCTGTGACTTCTCGTTTTTGGTTGGCACTTAAATACCCCACCAGCGCCTTTGGCACATAGTTGGCTTGAGCTGAGTTTTGGTATTGCTGCGCGTACGTATCTGTTAAGGTGGTGTAGTCCAGTTCTCCTGTTTCAAAAAGGCTGACACCAGTTGCCGTTTCCTTCACTACTTGCACGTCGATCTTGGTCAATTGGACATTCTCAGCATCCCAATAATCAGGATTTTTCGTTAACGTCCATGATTCGTTGGTCCCGTTCCACCCTTCGATCAAGAATGGGCCATTGCCGACAAAATTTTCCGCTGACAACCCATAATCGGCGCCTTTTTCTTCAGCAAACGCTTGATTTTTTGGCATAAAAGGTGTCCCGACCAGAATCTGATCCAAATACGAGATCGGACTTGCCAATGTCAGCTCTAACGTCTGCTGGTCCAATGCTTTGGCACCTAACTCACTGACCTCAGCATCTCCTTGACGTACTTGACTGCCATTTTTCAACACATCCATTTGATTGCTGCTGCTAGAACCGTTCTCTGGATTGGCAACATATTGAAAGGCGTAGACAAAATCATCCGCTGTAACAGGATCGCCATTGCTCCATGTTGCATCACGAATGGTGAAGGTATAAACCAGTCCATCTTCTGATACCGTAGGCTCTTCAGCGGCCATCGCAAGCTCAGGATCCCCCTCTTGATCCAGACGGTATAACCCTTCTGCCACTTGTCCGATCATATCGGAACTGTTGACATCCGTGTATTGCCCGCTATCAAGGGTCGATAAGGCGCCCGCGGTTGACACTTGAATCTCTTGCGCAACAGCGCCTTGCTCCTCTTGCTGTCCAGAATCCGTCGTGGGACTCGTGGTACTGCAGGCACTTAAAACCAATACTGTGAAAGCAGTGATACCAATCATTTTCTTTTTCATTTTTCTCCTCCTTGCGTGACCCTCTTTCTTACAACACATCAACGACATACTTGAAAACCGCTTGTTCTTGTAAAAGCGCATCATAGGCAAAGTCTGGATGCCATTGAACCGCCAACAAGCGCTGATCCACGTGTTCAATGCCTTCAATGATGCCATCAGGACTCCAAGCTGTCTTTTGCAATGGACGAGCCAATCGATCCACCGCTTGATGATGAAAGGAATTGACCTTTGTTTTTTGACCGTATACACGAGCCAACATGCTTTTTTCAGCCGTCGCGATGGCATGGGTCGGCACTTCTTTCGGAATCGGTGCCTGCATATGAATGATCTCACTGAAGGTACTGATGTCTTGCTGCAGCGTGCCCCCAAAGGCCACGTTGACCAGCTGCATCCCCCGACAAACCGCAAAAATTGGTTTCTTTTGCAGCAGCGCTTCATCGATCAGCGCCAGTTCAAACTCATCCCGTGCCAAAAAGCCGCTTCCAGTTGCCTGATGAGCCTCCTGCCCATAAAACTTGGGTGAAACATCTTGTCCACCAGCTAACACCAGTTTATCGATCTGTGAAACATAGTCCTTGGCTATAGCTGGTTCACTGATTGGCAAGAGCAATGGCAGTCCGCCCGCTTGCTGGATCGCTCGCACATACCCTAATGGTGTGTAGGCGATCGGCAAATGATGCAGCACATCGCCAGCATCTTGCACTTCATTCGCAGCGATCCCTATAATTGGTTTGCCCATCGACATCCCTCCCTGATTAACGATTTTTTCAGAAAAAAAGCGGCATCTAGCAGTTGAACAAGGCAAGCGCCACTTTTTCCCTCAAGATATGTTTCAACTATTCTAAACCAATCGGCACTTTTTGTGAAACACTATTTTCACTTTCGCGATCATTTATTACAATCACCATTTTTTTAACACCTTCCTGATAAAGCTATACTACTGGTAAATTCTACAATAAATAAGCATTTAAATAACATATATTTATCCGTTTTCAGAAAGCATCTGAGGTCTTACAATAAATGAGCGTAATTTACAGAAAAGAGATTATTTTAACATAA
>ENA-OWZT01000252-OWZT01000252.1-human-gut-metagenome-genome-assembly--contig:-NODE-252-length-17438-cov-8.90123_pt1 | contig 17438 bp, 10 predicted proteins | sample MGYA00249265_ERZ652125 | MGnify/ENA primary metagenome ERZ652125 (study PRJEB26925, sample SAMN05827236) | human gut metagenome | biome: ENVO:2100002; feature: ENVO:00000062; material: ENVO:00002003... | reverse complement strand
TCATGGCCTTTATGGTCTAGTCGTCAGGGTGTTGCACTTGAATTGTAAACTGGGGAAGTTAGTTTTGCTAGTTGTTTCAATGAAAGCCGTCTATGGTTAGACGGTTTTTTTGTGCTTTTGATGCGATTGGTCATTAACGTATGGTGGCCCCAGCGTCATGGGTGAGGAGACCTTGGTGCGTATGCTTTGGGTGTTACCGAGTTGGTTTTGATGAGCAATTGACAATCGCAGGATGACGGTGAACCGAGAACTGGTCGCTGTTTACTGTTGGACATCCATCATTGACTATTAGCTAGGGATCATTTGGGCTTTTTTTGTATGAATGTTAGGACATGATAGTGACGACAGAGCTGAATCAGAGGTCATTTTTCAAGCGGAAATGGTGAAATTAGCTGAAACCGTATACAATCTAGAGGATTATGCTATGATATTGCCATGAGCCAAAATTGGTATATGTGAAAGGAAGCTGTTTCATGGACTTGTACAGTGAACTGACGGCGAAGTATCAAACGGTGCCAGCGATTGCGACTGAAATCATTAATCTGGAAGCCATTTTGAATTTGCCTAAGCCGACGGAAGCGTTTATGAGCGATATCCACGGGGAGTATAACGCCTTTCAGCATGTTTTGCGGAACGGCAGCGGGAATGTGAAAAGCAAAATTCGTTCCTGTTTTCGCGATGAAATGACGGAGGCGACCCTGCAGCGCTTCGCTTTTTTGGTGTACTATCCGTCTGAGCGAATGGCGGCGATTCATCGGGAGATGGCGGGGGATGACTTGCAACAGTGGTATTTGACGACTTTTCGGCGGTTGATTCGCTTGCTGGCGTTCACCGCGACCAAATACACGCGTTCTAAAGTTCGCAAGGCGATGGCACCGGAGTTTGTCTACATCACCGAAGAGTTGCTGTACAATGATGCCGATACGCCTGACAAGCTGGCTTATTATTGGCAAATTATTCGTAATTTAATCGTTCTTGAACAGGCCGATCAGTGGATTGCGGCAACGTGTCAAACGATTCAACGTTTAACGGTAGATCACTTTCACGTTGTAGGCGATATCTATGATCGAGGACCGGCGCCGGATCAGGTGGTTGAAAGCTTGATTAGACGTGATCGGCGTCATTCAGTGGATATTCAATGGGGCAACCATGATATTCTTTGGATCGGCGGCGCCGCGGGCTCGGCTTTGTGCATTGCCAATTTGGTGCGGATTTCCGCGCGGTATAACAATTTAAGTATTCTCGAAGATGTTTATGGGATTAATTTGCGGCATTTGGCCCGGTTAGCGGAACAATACTATCAAGATAATCCCGCCTTTTCACCAAAAATGGAGCGATCAGATCGACCAATTACTGAGGCGGAGCAACTTCAAATTACCCAGATTCATCAGGCGATTGCGATGATTCAATTTAAGCTGGAAGGACCAGTGATTAAACGTCGGCCTGAATTTGACATGGATCATCGGCTAGTGCTGGAGAAACTGGCGCCTGATTTCTCAACCATCAAGTTGAATGGTGATACTTATACGATTGAAAACGGCTGTTTTGCGACGGTTGATTTGGCTGATCCTTACAAGTTGTTGCCAGAGGAGCAAGAGGTCATTGACTCGCTGGTTGAGTCCTTTACGCACTCCGAAAAGTTGCATCGCCACATGGATTTTCTACTTGATCACGGCAGCATGTATTTGCGGTACAACCGGAATTTGTTGCTGCACGGGTGTGTGCCGGTGGACGAGGATGGCAATTTTATTGGCTTGACCATTAAAGGAACGACTTATACTGGCCGTCAACTATTTGACATGCTGGAAGCAAATCTTCGGTTGGCATACAGTCAACCAACGGAGAATGCGGACTTAGCAACCGATCTGATGTGGTATCTCTGGACCGGTCCAAATTCACCGCTTTTTGGCAAGCACGACATGACGACCTTTGAACGCTATTTCATTAGCGATCCGAAAGCCCATGTTGAAGGTCGTAATCCGTATTATCACCTGCGTAAGGACCCGGAATTTATCAAAAAGATCTTGGCGGAATTTGTCCTCGATCCTGAAGTCGGCCATGTCATTAATGGCCATACGCCAGTCAAAAAGGGCACCGACCCCATTATGGCAAACAACAAAATGATCGTCATCGACGGCGGCTTTTCTAAACCGTATCAAAAAACCACCGGGATCGGCGGTTACACGCTTTTGGATAATTCCTATGGTATGCAACTAGTGACGCACCAACCATTCACCACAAAAGCCGACGCCATCGCCAACCTCACCGATATCATTTCAACCCGCCGCGTCGTCGAAACCGAAGCCCGCCGCCGAACGGTAGCAGAAACTGACATTGGCACTGAGCTACAGGATGAGGTTGAGGTGTTGAAGCGGCGATTGGGTGAGTTGCGGGAAGAAGAATAGAAATCGTGGGTACTGTCTAGGGGTGGTTCCCTAATTTTTAAATTGGCGGTTATATCTTGGGTTGTCTGTCTTAAGCAGGTGTTATTTCGCATCATTTCATTAACAGTGTGAGCGTCAACTTCTCTCGAATTCTAGAATAGAATGATGAGGGCTGGCGGAGCGGCGATGGGCTCAGCACTGAAATTGGTCTTGGTGGCGTGGCTTTCTCCGCCCAGACCAAGGCCGAGCTTCAAGACCGTGGGGGCTTTGCGGGCTTGAAGTCGTGCCCAGTGCGCTAGCTTCGCGGTCGCCACCCCGAATCGCCGCGTAGCCAGCCCGGGCTTTCGGAAATTTCCTAACAGAAATAGAACATAAAAAACCAAACCACACGCCAAATAACGCCTGTTTGTCACACCACCAATTTTCCAGTATAGTTACCAGTATAGTTATTAGTACGATAAGAGTCGGTTTAAACATGATTAACAGAAAGGGTGGCTTGATGCAGAAAACGATGCGTCATCCGATATTCAAATGGTTTTGGATCGTGGCAGCGCTGGAGCTGATCGCAATCAGTATTAACATGTTCTATGCACCTCACGCTGTCGCAGCTGGCGGCGCAACCGGAATTGCCATTTTGGTTCAAGAAGTTGCCGGCATTCAAGTCGGTATCACCACCATGGGCGTCAACTTGCTTATGCTGCTTTTAGCTTGGTTCTTCTTGGATCGCAGCACCTTAAAACGCATTTTATTCGGCAGCTTCATGTTGCCATTGCTGCTATGGCTGACGCCAGAAATCAACCTGGTCACAGATCGGTTGCTGGCGATCATCGTCGGCAGTGTTGTGTTTGCCTTTGGTGTTGGGTTCCTGTACCAAATGGATGCCTCAAGCGGTGGGACCACGGTTCCGCCGCTCATTTTCAAAAAATACTTTGGCTTGAAACCATCAGTCATGCTACTAGCCACTGATGTGATCGTGTCACTTTTTAACATCCCCGTATCCGGCGTCGAGGCCTTCATCTTGGCCGTGTTCGCTTTGGCGATTACCGGACTGGTCATGAATTATGTCGAAACCGGTTTTGACCGGAAAAAGGCAGTTTACATCATGAGTCCGCAATTGGCGACGATTAAACAGCAAGTCCGCGACGAAACGCCGCACGGCTTAACGGTGCAGCGCGTCGTTGGCGGTTTCTCGGATGAGTCTAAGGAGATGTTGATGGTCGTGGTCGAACAAGCCAACTTCCGCCATCTGATTGACTTAGTCCACGCAATTGATCCCAATGCTTTCATCTTGACCATGGCAGCAACTGAGGTTCATGGCGGCAGTATTTAAGCTTCATCATGGTATTAAACTGCGACAGCGTTCTCGAAAAAATTCGGACGTTGTCGCAGTTTTTTTTGATAAGCGTGAGTCGCTTGGTTAGAAATCAGACGGTTAAATCTCAAAAGTCGGTTTGAATGCTAACGGTTTTAACCAACTTTTGAAAAGAATGTTTAGCAAATATGGCGTTAAACACTGATAAATGCATGAAATAAGGATTATTTAACTTAAAAATAACGTTAAGTACTTACAATCGGTAAGCATATATGTTTACCTACAAAACTAATGCGCCATAATAAAAAGCATGAGATGGCCATCTCGAAAAGAATATGTGGTAAGTCATTTTGCCGATATGGACTGGGGGAGTCTATATGTTACGCAGAAGTCTCATCACTTTCGCTCTTGTCGTGAGTGGGCTGCTTATCACCACTGCAGCAGGCACCACCATTCAGCGTCAAGACTTGGCCGGATCGCGCACAAGCACGAGGGAGAAAGTTAATACTGTAAGTAGTTCTAACGATTTGCTCGATGCCACTGCTGCCAAGGCACCTGCATCACAGGCTGCAGCACATCCGCAATGGAGCGTTCGCACTGTTTCAGTGACTAAACCAACGTCTGCTGCATCATCATCACAGACGGCGGCAAGTACATCCGTTGCTTCAAGCGCACCGGCTAGTCAACAAGCTGTTGCTACTTCTGATTCATCTGATTCAAATACAGGGGCTTCGACTTCTACTGCCGAAGTGACTGTATCGGCAGCACCGTCTGCAGCACAAACCGCGACTGCTGCCCAACCGGCGCAACAACAACCGGCGCAACAACCGGCAACTCAACCTGCTCAACAACCAGCACAACCGCAAGCACCTGCTTACGCGAGCCGCGTCCTAATGTTTGCAGGTGTGACAGTGCCTTATATCATTGGAAATGAAAGTATGACTGCAGCACCGGGCACTGGAGCTGCAACGTGGGGCGGTCAAGCAAATTATAGTAACAATAGTGGTCAAAACACGCATTTTATTGGCCACAATCCTGGTTCTTTTGCCGCGATGCTATCACTTGGCATTGGTTCGCCGATCACAGTGACCGACGCTGCTGGTAACCCGCGCACGTACCATGTTTATCAATTGGCGACAGTGAATCCAAATGCCGTCACTGCCAGTGGACAAGATTTATGGAACGCAATCACGGGTACTGGCGGCGGTCAGCGCATTACCTTACAAACTTGCGTAGGTAACTACTGGCGCTTGATTGCCTTTGCACGTTAAGGCTGTTGAGTGATCATCATTGTTTTTTGGCTTTCAATTTCAGGTTGTCAGGTTCCAGGCTTTTTCGTAAAGTTGCTTAGTAAGTTTTGAATTGATTGACTGTTATATTGTTGAATTAGGCAAAATGACTTTCCTCACAAAAAAGCAGCCGCCGGTAAAACGGGCAGCTGCTTTTTTTGTGGAAGCGTGAGCGGGCGTACGCGATTGCAGATGCGTTATAGCGCGTGCAAGAACTCACAGTTTCCGAGTGATAAATGATTTTTAAATTAATTAAACGGGACGTCAACGACCCAGCCTTCAGGTGCCGGCACATCGCCAAACTGGATACCCGTCAGTTCATCATACAGTTTCTGTGTATATGGACCGACTTTGGTTTCCGAATAAAAGACATGTTCGTGGTCTTCGTAGGTGATGCTGGCAATCGGGGTGATGACCGCCGCAGTGCCACAGGCCCCGGCTTCACCGAATTGATCCAAATCGGTAATCGCAATCTTCGTTTCTTCAGTGGTCATGCCAAACCGATCATGCGCCAGTGCCAAAATCGAGTACTTGGTGATACTTGGCAGGATGGATGGTGACTTCGGTGTTTTCAAAGTTTTACCATCTTGGCTAATGCCGAAGAAGTTAGCTGACCCAACTTCTTCAATATATTTATGTTCAATTGGGTCCAGATAGATCGCATCGCCATAACCGTGCTCGTGGGCGAATTTGCCGGCTTGCAGGGATGCGGCGTAGTTCCCGCCGACTTTCGATTGGCCAGTGCCGTAATGCGCCGCTCGGTCGAATTGATCGGCAACGATGAACTTGGTTGGCACCATGCCGCCTTTGAAGTAGGGGCCGACTGGCATGGCGAAGACATCGAAAATGTATTCCTTAGCCGGAGCAACCCCGATATTGGGGCCGACACCAATCAAAATCGGGCGTAAGTATAAGGTAGCACCAGTGCCATATGGCGGTACGTATTCATGATTAGCGGCAACTACTTGCTTGACCGCATCAATAAAGCGATCTTCAGGAAATGGCGGCATCAGTAGTTTGTCAGCAGAATTGTGCAGTCGATGGGCATTTTGGTCAGGCCGGAAAAGTTGGATTTTTCCTGATTTGGTCCGGTAAGCCTTCATACCTTCAAAAGCGCCTTGACCATAATGCAAAATCGGGGAGCCTTCATTCATCGTCAGGTTGGGATCGGTGGACAGCTTACCTTCATCCCATGCCCCGTCTTTCCAGTGGGCAACATAACGGTATGGCAGTTGCATATAATCGAAGCCTAGATTGTTCCAATCAATATTGACACTCATGGCAGTACCTCCAGTATTTGTGTGCGTCTGACTGAAAACAGCCGGCTGAGGTTGATTTCAGAGTAACGTTGCGTGAACATTACGGTTTCATTAAATAATATACCTATCATGTTAGAGTATTCTCACAAAGAACTCAACAGAAAAGATTGTAATCGCTGTTAATATTAACAGTAAGCGGTTACAATTGAGACGAGGACTGGGAGTATATGCCTTATCAAAAAATTTATGTTGGCGTGCGTGAAGGTTTTTGGTGAGCGTTTCTTGAGCCTTTTGATAGTCTTACTGTTACACTGGAATTGGTAGGTAAAAGTCCGGCCGTACAGTGAATGAGAAGCCTTCACATGTACGACGGTATCGTTTGATTGGGGGAGTGATCATGATTCAGGGATTAAAAGATTGGTTATACCTCTTCAACTCCGGGCAAGATTTTCAAAGTTACAATCGGTTTGGCGCCCATGAAGTCGAACCAGGCAAGTGGTCCTTCCTCGTTTGGGCACCGCATGCCCAACAAGTCAACGTCGAAGGCGACTTCAACGACTGGCAAGGCAGTCCGTTGAAACTGCAAGGCACCACCGGTTGTTGGTACGGTGAGCTTGCAGCCGAAAAGAATCAGTTATACAAGTATCGGATTATCGGTCCTGATGGGATAGCCCATGAGAAGATTGACCCATACGGGTTTGGGTTTGAACGCAAGCCAGGCAGTGCGGCTAAGTTGGTCGATGTGCCGCGCATTACTTGGCATGATGAAGATTGGCTAGCCAAGCGGGCAAAATGGCGTCCGTATGATGAACCGCTTAACATTTACGAAGTCCATTTAGGCTCCTTCATTCGCGACACCAATGCCGGTCCAGATGGTGGTTATATGACGTATCAAGACGCCATCGACAAGCTGATCCCTTATGTGCAGGAGTTGGGCTACACCCACATTGAGTTTTTACCGTTGATGGAGCATCCGCTTGACGCTTCATGGGGCTATCAGTTAATGGGTTACTTCGCGCCGACGAGCCGGTTCGGCGATCCGCAAGACTTCTTGCGGTTGGTCGATGCGGCTCACACAGCAGGATTAGGCGTCATCATGGACTGGGTACCGGGGCATTTCATCAAAAACACCGATATGTTGGCCCAATTTGATGGCACGCCAACCTTCGAATACACCGATCCGCACCGCGCAGAAAATGTCCGCTGGGGGACTTGGAACTTCGATCTTGGCAAGGCACAAGTGCAGAGTTTCTTAATTTCCAGTGCGATGTATTGGTTGGATCACTGCCACCTTGATGGCTTGCGGGTCGATGCTGTCTCGAACATGTTGTACATGGATTATGACGCTGGCAAGGAAAACGATCGCAACAAGGATGGTGGGCGTGACAACCTTGAAGGCATTGCCTTTATCAAGCAATTGAATACAAAGATTTTTGCCAAACATCCAGATGTGCTCATGATGGCTGAAGAAAGCTCCGCCTATCCGCAAGTTTCAGCACCGATTGATACTGGCGGCTTAGGGTTTAACTACAAGTGGAACATGGGCTGGATGAATGACACGCTGAAGTTCTTCGAGCAGGATCCGGTTTATCGCCACAGTGATATGAATTTATTGACGTTTTCATTCATGTATATGTATAACGAGCAATTCGTCTTACCGTTTTCACACGATGAAGTTGTCCATGGCAAAAAGAGCCTGATGCACAAAATGCCGGGAGATCGGTATAACCAGTTTGCTAATCTCCGGACGATGTATGTGTGGCAGGCAACATTTCCTGGTAAACAGCTATTATTCATGGGCAGCGAGTGGGGGCAGTTTCTTGAATGGCGCGACTGGAGCGAACTGGAATGGACCGATCTTAAAGACCCAATGAATAAGAAGATGCAGCATTTCACCACCACACTGAATCATCTTTATAAAGCTCGGCCAAGTTTGTGGCAACAAGATCATGAACCCGACGGCATCAAAATCACGATTGCCGATGAACCGGATGTGCTGAGTTACATCCGTTATGGCAAACAAAAAGATGACTTTACGGTAGTGGCCATGAATCTGGTGCCAGTTCAAAAAGATCATTTCCGCGTGCCAGTTCCTAGTCCGGGAACGTACGAGATTATTTTAAATACTGAGGATGAGGCTTTTGGCGGTACATGGACCAAGTGGCAGCAGACCTTGACTGCTGAGATTGGCGAAAACCATGACGTTCCTGCATGGCTTGACGTCATTTTACCAGCAATGGGCGCTTTGTTGATTAAACCAAAACAGCTGAAGCCGTTGCCGAAAAAACCGTTGGCACTTAAAGGCAAGCAGCCAACCAAGGCATTACCGAAACACGAAACACCGTTGTCACTCGCCGGTCATCAACGGCAACCGATTAGTCATCAAGACGACTGGGGCACATCGCCAGCGCGGTCGCAACCACGTGACATTAGCAAAGTTAACCATCAGCAATCGAAGAAGTTAGGGGGGAAGGCGCACAATGCGCCGCAATCATGAGTACTGAAATGTTGGGAATGATTTTAGCCGGAGGGCAGGGAACCCGTTTAGGGAAACTGACCAAAACGACGGCTAAGCCTTCGGTGCCATTCGGAGGTAGATATCGGATTATTGATTTTACTCTGAGTAATTTAGCTAATTCAGGGGTCAACACCGCGGGGGTCATTACCCAGTATCAACCGCTTGAGCTGAATCGCCATATTCAAAATGGTGCCAGCTGGGGGCTTAATGAACGCGGTGCCGGTGTGACCATCCTGCAGCCTTACGCTTCAAGTGAAGGCGAAAAGTTCTTTGAAGGCACGGCGCATGCGATTTATCAAAATATCGCTTATATTGACTCCTACAATCCGCAATATTTGTTAATCCTTTCAGGGGATCATATTTATAAAATGGATTATCAAGCGATGCTGGATTATCACAAGGCCAAGAAGGCTTCATTGACTGTTGCTGTCATGCCGGTTGAAAAAGAAGAGGCCAAACGTTTCGGCATCATGAACACCGATGACACGGACCGGATTATTGAATTTGAAGAGAAACCAGCCAAGCCAAAGAGTAACTTAGCCTCGATGGGGATTTACATTTTCAACTGGCCGACGTTGAAACAATATTTGACCGAAAGTTATGCAACAGATGGTGCCATGGAAGACTTTGGCCATGACGTGATTCCGGCTTACCTGACGCATAATGAAGCCAGCTATGCTTATGCCTTCCGCGGTTACTGGAAGGATGTCGGGACGATTCAGAGTCTGTGGGAAGCTAACATGGAATTTTTGAATCCTAACAATCCATTGAACATTGGCAATCGCAACTGGCGGATCTTCAGTCAAAACGAGGCGCTGCCGCCAATGTTCCTGACCAAGACCGCCAAAGTTGCTGGCTCCATGATTGTTGCCGGCTGCTATGTCGCAGGTTCAATTCAGCACAGCATTTTGAGTCAAAATGTCAAAATCGGTGAAGGCTCCGTGATCAAGGACAGCATGATCATGCCAAACGCCGTTATTGGTAAGAACGTGACTGTCGATCATGCCATTGTCGGTGAAAATGCGATTATTGGGGACAATGGTAAAGTTGTCGGCAAACCGAATGAAATTAGCGTTGTTGGTTATGGGGAAGTTTTAGGAAGGACTGAAAAAGAATGAGAAAAGGCGATTTAGCAGCAATTATTGATCTGAATGAACCAGACGACCAAATTCAGCCGCTGACAGCAGCCCGCCCGATCGGTACCTTGCCGTTTGCTGGCCGCTACCGTCTCATCGATTTTCCACTGTCATCATTGGATCATGCCAATGTTCGCAGCGTGGCGATTTTCCTGCCAAAGTCCGGTCGTAGTGTCACGGACCACATTCGTAGCGGGTCGACTTGGAACATGGATCAGATTACTGGTGGTATTTTCACGTATCCGTATATGGCAGGCCGCGACTATGAAGATCCAAAATTACGCGCGCGGTATTTTGACGACTATCTGCAATTTCTGCGCAAAAGCAGCGCGCAGTACACGATTATCATGGGTACGCAAAATGTGGCCAATGTCGATGTCGACGCCATCGTTGCCTATCACCAAGCTGGCGAGAGTCCGGTGACGGCGGTTTACAAGAATTTGCCGGAAGAAGCGATGAAGCCGGAAGATTTAACGTTGGATATGACCGAGCTTGGCACGGCTAGCTCAGTTGTCCCAGCATCGGAAAATCGTGGGCATCTCAAGGAAGGTAAGATCCCGGCGTTCATGGATATTTATCTGATCGGGACGATTGACTTGATTGATCTTCTGACGGATGCCTCCGAAGCGCCAACATTCAAACGGTTGCCGCAAATTCTACGTGAAGCCGTACTGGAAAATAATGCTAACGCGTTTGAATATACTGGTTTTCTGGCAAAGCTGAATACGACTCAGCGGTATTTTGACGCGAACATGAGCATGTTGGAAGACCAAAACTATCAAGCGTTGCTTTATAGTGCTAATTCGATTGAAACGAAGAATAAGAATGAAATTCCGACCTTCTATTCAACCGAATCCAAGGTGACCAACAGCTTGTTAGGTACTGGTGACTTCATTGAAGGTACGGTCGATAATTCGATTCTCTTCAGAAATGTGCATATTCATCGTGATGCAGTGGTTGATCACAGTATTGTGATGCAAGGCAGTAAGATTGGCACAGGCTCCAGTGTGAAGTATGCGATCCTAGACAAAGGTGTGGTCATTGGGCCAAACCTTGCGTTGGAAGGGACCCCTGAGGAGCCATTGGTCTTTTCGAAGAATCAGAAAGTCTTTCAGCCAGATGGCCAGGGGGTGACGGCCCGTGCTTAAAGTACTCTTTACAGCTGCGGAAAGTGCGCCGTTTTATAAAACAGGCGGTTTAGGGGATGTAACCTATGCCTTGCCTAAAGCAATTAAGAAGCAAGGTGTGGACATTCGGGTTGCCATTCCATTTTATGAAAAGAAGTTCCCGGCGAAGTATCTGCCTAAAGTGAAGGATTTGACCCATTTCACCTTGGAGATGGATGGCCGTCCAGTTTACGTTGGCCTCAAAACGATTAAGCTGGGGGATGTCACGTACTATCTCATTGATAATCGGCAGTATTTTGATCGGGATGGCTTGTACGGTTACTGGGATGACGGCGGCCGGTTTGGTTATTTCCAAATGGCCGTGATTGAAATGCTTCAGGTGATTGAATGGATTCCAGATGTCATTCATGCCAACGATTGGCACACAGCTTTCATTCCGGTGCTATTAAAAGAAAAGTATGGTTGGATCAAGCCGTATCAACAGATTAAGACACAACTGACGATTCACAATCTGCAATTCCAAGGCTGGTTCCCGCCGTCAACGTTAGCGACCGTTTTTGGTATTGGCCGTGAAGGTTTCAACGACGATGGCTTTGGTCAAGACGGGTCAATCAATTGGCTCAAGGGCGGGATTAATTACGCCGATCTTGTGTCGACGGTTAGCCCGAGTTACGCCAAAGAAATTCAAACACCAGCCTTTGGCGAGCATTTGGATGGCACCTTACGAAAACAAAGTGGTAAACTGGTCGGGATTCTGAATGGGATTGATTCTGAAGTCTATAATCCAGCCACTGATCAGAATCTGGCTTATAATTACGACGCCAAGAATTTGGCTGGCAAGGCCAAAGATAAAAAGGCTTTGCAAGACGAGATGCATTTACCAAAGAGGACTGATCCGCTGTTTGCGATGGTCAGTCGCTTGACCCGGCAAAAAGGGGCTGATCTCTTAGTTGATGCTTTGGAGAATTTCTTAGTTCAAAATAATGTACAGGTCGTGGTTCTTGGTACTGGCGATCAAGATCTGGAAGAAGATTTGTCATCATTGCAGGATCGGTTCCCTGGCCAATTGGCGGTGCGGATTGATTTTGATGAAGGCTTAGCGCAGCGAATTTATGCCGGCGCCGATTACTTCATGATGCCAAGCGCCTTTGAACCAAGCGGCTTGGCACAAATGATGGCGATGCGCTATGGCACGCTGCCAATTGTGCATGAAACTGGTGGTTTACGTGACTCAGTTCTAGCCTATAACGCTGGAACTGGCGCTGGTGATGGGTTTAGTTTCTGGGATTACAACGCAGGCGTGCTCACAAACATTCTGCGCATGGCGAAGAGTGTTTATGCGGATCAGCCAAAAGTCTATGCTAAGTTGCAACAACATGCGATGGTGAAGGACTTTGACTGGCACCATTCCGCAGCTGAGTATTTGAAAGGTTATCAACGCATTCTGGGCAAAGCATGAGGTGACCAACAGCGAGGTCGTGTCGGGATCAGTCGGAAGGCAGGCGAGGCGTAGATGCGTCAAACCGGCTGGCAAGGTGACCCGATCCGACCTCGTTTTGTTTATCAAAATGAGTTTCGGCTCGTTTTGGAGTCGCCGTGGGTACGACGACATGGCGTCACTCCCGGGGTGCGTTGCGTTTAAAAGTTGCTGTATTTAATTTGGTGAGGTGTGTTTATGTCATTAACAAAGGAACAATTCATTACAGAATTCAAAGATATTGCTTTGAAGCTGTATGCAGCACCGCTCGATGACCTGTCCACCCAACAGCTTTATCAGGCGTTGGCACTATTAACGCGGTCATATATTGGCCAACCTTGGGCCGAGACCAAGAAACGTTACGATCAGGAGGAGACAAAACAGGTCTTCTACTTTTCAATTGAGTTTTTGCCAGGCCGACTGCTGCAGTCGAATTTGCTAAATCTTGGCATCCTGAGTGAAGTTGAAGCAGGGTTGAATGAGTTGGGACTGCGACCACAGAAAATTTTTGATGCTGAAGCAGATCCAGGTTTAGGCAATGGTGGTTTAGGTCGGTTGGCATCAGCGTTTATGGATGCCATGGCTAGTGTCGGCATGGCTGGCAACGGCAATGGTATTCGCTACCAGTATGGCTTGTTTAAGCAGGCATTTGTTAACGGCTATCAAGTGGAGCTGCCAGATGATTGGATGCGGAATGGTTTTGCGTGGGAGACTCGTAAAGAAAATCGCGCAGTCACGGTTAAATTCGGCGGCTGGGTTGAGTTACGCCCAAGTCGTAGCGGCAATCTGCGGGTGATCTATCACAATACTGACGATGTATTGGCTGTACCATACGATGTGGCCATGGTGGGGTACCACAATCAGGTGGTGAATAACCTGCGTCTGTGGTCTGCTGAAGCACCGATCAATGCCGGCACCGATTTTACGTTGGAACAAAAAGAACGGATCAATCAGATTACACAGATTCTTTATCCTGACGATTCCGATGCATCCGGCAAGCAGCTGCGATTGCGGCAGGAGTACTTCTTTACGAGTGCTGGGATTCAAAGCATTGTCCGCCATTATCGCCGAACCCACAACAGCATGGCCGGGTTTGCAGATCGCGTTGCCATTCATATCAATGACACCCATCCAGCAATGGCAATTCCGGAGCTGATGCGGGTGTTAATGGATGATGAACATGTTAGCTGGGACGAAGCTTGGCGCATTACGCTCAAGGTGATGAGCTACACGAACCATACGTTGTTGTCAGAGGCGCTGGAAGTTTGGCCAATCGACATGTTCAGCGGCATGGTACCGCGAATCTATCAAATCATTCAGGAAATCGATCGCCGCTTCCGGCTGGTTTTCGTGCCCCAATTTGGTCAAGCAATGATTGATCGGATTGCACCGCTTGGTAACGGACAGGTGCGGATGGCCTATCTCGCATCAATTGGTTCCCATGCGATCAATGGCGTGGCCCCAATTCATAGTGAGTTGCTTAAAAAAGACGTCCTGCATGACTTGTATCAAATCTTTCCAGAACGGTTCAATAACAAGACAAACGGCATCACGCCGCGGCGTTGGATTCAAATTGGCGATCGACCGCTTTCCCACCTTTTGGATAAAAAAATTGGGACAACTTGGCGGAAAAACCCGTTGGCATTGCGGCAGTTGCATGATTTCGCCGATGATACCCGTTTTCTCGACGACCTGAATGCTGCTAAGGCCGAAAATAAACGAGCATTGGCGAAGTATATTGATCAAGTTGTGCACGTCAAAGTTGATCCTGATGCCATTTTTGATGTGCAGATCAAACGCCTGCACGCGTATAAACGGCAATTATTGCATGTCTTAGGGATTCTTGATGCTTACTTGGCGATCAAACGCGGCGAAAAACGACCAAAGCGTTTGCACATTTTTGGCGCTAAAGCTGCGCCAAGTTACGTTTATGCCAAGGAAATCATTAAGGTTATGAATGCAGTTGCCGATTTGGTCAACGGTGATCCAGATGTCAGCAAGTACTTGCAAGTTGTTTTCTTGCCGAATTATGGTGTCACCATGGCTGAAAAGATTATTCCTGCGGCCGATATTTCTGAACAAATTTCCACAGCCGGTAAGGAAGCCAGCGGCACCAGTAACATGAAGCTGATGAGTGCTGGTGCCTTGACCTTGGCGACGCTTGATGGCGCAAATATCGAGATCAAGGATGCCGTGGGTGATGACAACGTTGAGATTTTTGGGTTGACAGAGGAAGAAATTGCCGGTTATTACCAGCGTGGCGATTATCATGCTCGCGACTTTTACGATCAAGATCCACGCTTGCACGCCGCACTGGATATGCTGGTCAATGGGCAGATCCCGGGGATTGAAACAGAAGGTCGTGACATTTTCAATTCGTTGTTGACTTACAACGATGAATACTTCGTGTTGGCCGATTTTGAAAGTTATCTGGCTGCGAACGAAAGACTGGATAAGCTTTATCAACAACCGCGCATTTGGGCCAAAAAGGCGTTGGCAAATATTGCCGAAAGTGGCCGATTCTCGGCTGACTTTACGGTTCAACGTTATGGTCGCGAGATTTGGCATGTGGTGGCAAAGACACCAGAAGATGATCACGAGGCTTAAAGCGGTCATACAGAGGCTACTTTTGATGATTGTTTTTTTAGATAACATGCAGAAAGTTGGCCGCGCAGCCACCAGCCTGAATCGCCGCGACGCCAGCTCGGACTTATCGGAAACACTCGATGTAGAATAGCATCTGATCAGCATGCCTTGGCGCTCATTGTTATCAATCCAGCTATCGGTTGCGTGATTAATGAAGGTTCATTTATCGGTTTTGAGAACGTTTCGTGTACATGACACATGGAGGAACACAATGTTTCAATTTGATTCATTTACCGATCGCCGACCTTTTGGCGCGGTGCAAAAAGGCACGGCTGTGACATTGACGGCACAGGCTGATGGTGCGGTGACACAAGCCACACTTGTCATCATGCCAGACGAACATTGCGATCAAACGCAATCCTTGCCGATGACGAAAAGCCCTAACGGCTACACAGTGACGTTTACGCCTCCTAATGCCGGTCTTTGGTTTTATCATTTTGAGTTGCAAAGCGACAATGGCCGGGAACGCTTTGGTGCAGTCGGCGGTGGTTTTGGCGGGCTTGGTCAGCTTTACCCGGAAAATGTGGATGTGGTTAATTATCAGATGACCGTTGTGACCGCATTTGATCCCGTTCCGGCGTGGTATCAAAATGCCCGTTTTTATCATATCTTCGTAGATCGCTTCAATAATGGGAATGCTGACGGTCACGTGAATGCTCCGAAGGAAAACTCTTTTCTGTATGGGCGAAAAACCGATCGGCCCATGTATATTCGCGGGAACGATGGCGAGATCATTCGCTGGGATTTTTACGGCGGTAATCTGACTGGCATTCAACAAAAGCTGCCATTATTGGCAGCCCGTGGCATCAACGCCTTATATTTAAGCCCAATTTTTCAGGCGCGGAGCAATCATCGGTATGACACCGGCGATTATTTTGCAATTGATGAAGTCTTAGGTTCGCTGCATGACTTTAAGCAGTTTTTGGCGGCAGCGCATCAGTTGGGGATGCATGTCATTCTTGATGGCGTGTTTAACCACGTCGGCGCTGATAGCCGCTACTTCAATGCCGTCAATGAATATTCAGACGTGGGTGCGGCCAATAGCTTGGATTCCCCATATGCCTCGTGGTTTTCATTCAAGCGATTTCCTGATGACTACAATAGCTGGTGGGGCGTGAAGGATCTGCCAGCCATTAATAAGGATAATCAAGATTTTCATGACTTCATTGCGGCTAAAAAAGGTTCGGTGATCAGTTATTGGACTGACTTAGGCGTTGATGGGTGGCGCTTGGATGTTGCCGATGAATTGATGGACGATTTTATCCGGCAGATTCGCAGCACGCTTGATCAATTTCCGGAGCGGGTGCTGATCGGCGAAGTCTGGGAGGATGCCTCCAATAAACAGGCTTATGGCAAGCGGCGGCAATATTTTGAAGGCGGCGAATTGAATGCAGTCATGAATTATCCGCTGCGATCCATGTTGATTGACCTGACAAATGGGCAGTTAAACGCGGCAGGATTTGTGCGTCAATTGATGACGTTGAAGGAGAATTATCCAACAAATGCGTTTGCGTTCAATTTCAACAATATTGGCAGTCATGATACACCGCGGATTTTAACCATGTTGGATGGTGATCGGCGTAAGTTGCAGTTTATCGTCTCGCTATTTTACTGGCTGCCTGGGGTGCCATGTCTTTACTACGGGGATGAGGCCGGGTTAACTGGCGGTAAAGACCCGGATAACCGCGCCTTTTATCCATGGGGCCATGAAGATCAGGCTGTTTTGGATATTTATCAAATCGCGCTTCAGACCCGCATCGACCAGCCCGCCTTAGCAGCCGGCGCCGCTTTTTTCCCATTTACGTTTGAAGACAGTTTTGGCTTCGTCCGCCAAAATGATACCCAAACGCTGGTAGTTCTGGCCAATCCAACTGGATCACCACAAGTGTTACAGGATCCGCATGCTGAATTAGTGCCGAAAAGCTTACGCGCTTTATTGCCAGTGGGTACGATGGTACCGGCAGGCGGCGTGATTTGGCAGCAGATTTAATGTTTATGTTACTGTTATGAATGCCGTGATTTGTTATAGTATTTTGGCATAAAAGAATGGGGCATAATTGTCGTATTGGGTTTGGGATTTATTAGATTCTGAATAATCGGGGGGGATAAGGTCTAGGCCAAAGAGTCTCATGCCGTGCCAAACTCCGCAATCTCCGGCCAGACGGGGCTGGAACGCTGTGACGGCGCTTCGAGCCCAAAAACCGGTCTCGAAGTCGCCTAACAACATCAGCGACAAAGCCCGGTCGCTGTGTTGTTTGCACGGCTGAGCCCCATCTGGCCTACGATTGCT
>ENA-OWZT01000249-OWZT01000249.1-human-gut-metagenome-genome-assembly--contig:-NODE-249-length-17723-cov-8.0532_pt1 | contig 17723 bp, 17 predicted proteins | sample MGYA00249265_ERZ652125 | MGnify/ENA primary metagenome ERZ652125 (study PRJEB26925, sample SAMN05827236) | human gut metagenome | biome: ENVO:2100002; feature: ENVO:00000062; material: ENVO:00002003... | reverse complement strand
GTTGCAGCCAAGGTCCTTACACGCAGGTTTCTGGGTCAGCGAACGCGTTTAGGAGGTGTGACAGCATGGGCAAAATCTTAATTGTCGAAGATCATCAAGATATTCAAGCCTTGTTAAGAGATGTATTATCACCCTACTACGCTGTGATCCAAGCTTATGACGGTATCAGTGCCTTAGCACAATTTCATCAGGAAGCACCTGACTTGATTATTCTTGACTTAATGCTGCCAAACGTCACCGGTGAAAGTGTTTTGACGACCATTCGCAAAACATCTAGCGTGCCAGTTTTGGTTCTTACCGCCATTCAAGACAAGCAAAAAACTGTCGCGCTTCTGCAACAAGGCGCCAATGATTATTTAACCAAACCGTTTGACATTGACGAGTTATTGGCTCGGGTTCAGGTGCAGTTGCGTCAAACGTTGCCTGCACCATCGGCTAAAGCACAAGATCACTTACAGGTTGGTGAAATCACGCTGAATCTCAAACGTCATGCGGTTACTGTCAACAATCAACCGCTGACCCTGCCGAAAAAAGAGTATGCGATGCTGGCGTTGATGATGCGCGATCCCCATCAAGTTTTCGACAAACAACAATTATATGAGCAGGTGTGGGGCGAGCCGTTCATGAACGCAGATAATACGCTGAACGTGCACATTAGCAATTTACGCACCAAAATCAATGATCTGGCAAAAGATCCGAAGTATATTGTATCAATCTGGGGCATCGGCGTTCGGTTGATATAGCTAGTTAGCTTCGGATCATTTTTAAGGATAACTGCTAGCAATCGAAAAATGTTTTTCAAAGGAGAAGGCTATGCTTGGTATCATCATCGGACTCAGCGTCATTTGTCTTGTATTGGCGATCACTCTTTTGTTGATCATCATCGATATCCGCCGTATCAATCGCGAACTTACCTATATTAATCACGTCGAGACTAACGCTGGGGTGACAACCAATACCAATTTTCCTTTGGTTCGTAAACTCGCAGCTGGGATTAATGACAATCTGAATGCCACCCGCCAGTTGCGGCTTGAGCAAATTGCGCAAGAAAAAAAGATTCATCAGATGTTGCTGAATTTGACGCATGATATTAAAACCCCGCTGACCGTCGCAACTGGCTACGTTCAACTTCTAAATCGCGATCCGCACGCCGACGCCAAACAATCGCTGGCCCGCGTGGCACACAATTTGCGATCTGTTAATTACTACTTACATTACCTGATGGACTTCAATCTCATTCAGGAGAAATCCACGGCGTTAAAGCTAAAACCCATCAACTTATCAAAATTACTGGAAACCGAATTATTTGATTATTTTGACCAATTGACGGCCAATGGTATGGAGGTAACCCCAAAAATCGCACCCAATCTTGTTTTAACAACCGATGAGACGATGATGCGCCGAGTTTTCCAAAATCTTATTGGTAACTGGCTAAAATATGCCAAGAATCAGGCTAGTGTCACGCTCGTTCGCCAAGATGAGCAGCACTTGACCATCACCTTCACCAACAACACCGACAAACCACTCGCGAATGCTGACCAGCTCGTTGACAGGTTCTACACAACCGATTCGGCTCGGACAACCCAAAGCGTCGGCTTGGGTCTGAGCATTGTGCAATCACTCACCACCACGCTTGGCGGGAAAATGACGCTGCAAGCAGACAGGCAACAATTTGCTGTCACGCTCATCTTTCGCGACCACAACGTCTAAGATCACGCCTTTGCCTAGTCCATTCGTGAACTGGGTTTTTAAGCTGTCATTCAAAAAGCATCAGTTCATACAAAACACTTGCTTTTTGTAAGGAGATTGCTATTCTAGTAACAGCTTACAAATTGGAGGGGCATGATTTGAAAACACAACAAAAATGGCTTGTGGTTGCTGCTGCAGCACTCACTTTTGTACTGACTGCATGCGGTACCCAATCGAGCAAGGACAGTTCTAGTTCCAGCAAGCAACAGGTCTGGCACCGAATGGAAGCCGATGTGTTGCAAACGCTTGATCCAAGTAAAGCATCTGAAGGTGTCTCTGGACAGGCTATCATTGATACCATGAACGGGTTATATAAATACTACGGTCACGACCTGCAACCAGCCATGGCGACCAAAATCGTGAAGCCGACAAATAATGGCCTCACCTACACCTTTACGTTACGCAATGCCAAGTGGAGTGACGGCACCCCGGTCACAGCCCAAGATTTCGTTTTTGCTTGGCAGCGAACCGTTGATCCAGCTACCAAGTCCACTCAGGCCAACATGTACTCTGGCATCAAGAATGCGGACGACATTCGTGCAGGCAAAAAGCCGGCAACAGATCTGGGCATCAAGGCTATTAATGATAAAACTTTAGAAGTCACGCTTGAACACCCGATTCCTTACTTCAATAGCTTGTTAAATAACGTTGCGTTTTTCCCGCAACCTGCTAAGAAGGTTAAGGCATGGGGCGCCAAGTACGGTACCAAGTCGCAATATACTTTGTCGAACGGTGCTTTTAAATCCAAAGGCTGGACCGGCACTGGCGATAAATGGACAGAAGTTAAAAATACCAACTATTGGAACAAAAAGAATGTTCATTTGACGCAAATTGACGTTCAGGTAGTCAAGGATACCAATACGGCACTTGACCTATATCGCACTGGTAAACTTGACGATGCCAATTTAACCGGCCAGCTCGCTGCCCAACAAAAGGGCAAGAATGGTTATGTTGCCACTAAACGGGCCCGGACTTACTTCCTTGAATTAAATGAAAACAAGGTCCCGGCATTCAAGAATACCAAGATTCGCCAGGCCATCTCCATGGCGATCAATCGCGACTCTTTTGTTAAAAATGTGTTAGCCGACGGTTCTATTGTCGCCCGTGGCATTACCCCGGCTGATCTCAGCCAGTTGCCGGACAGCAGCACCGATTATGCGACAGCGGTCGCCAAGAACACGAAGGCCATCACGACTTACAATAAGAAGAAGGCTCAAACATTGTGGGCAGAAGGCCTGAAAGAAGTTGGCACCAAAACAGTTGATGTTGAGCTGCTAGGTGATGATGTTGATGCAGTCAAGGCAACTCAAGAATATCTTCAAGGTGCTTTGCAAGAGAATTTGCCAGGCCTCAAAATCAGTATCGCCAGTGTGCCAGCTAAGAACCGTCAGCAGCGCGCTGCCACCCACGATTTTGACATGGTCCTCAGTACTTGGGGGGCGGATTATCCAGATCCCAACACCTATCTCGATTTGTTCACGAGTAGCAGTGAATACAACCATGGCCAGTGGCAAAATGCTGACTATGATAAGCTCATGGCTAAGAGTAACGGTGCGGATGCTAACAACCCGACTGCCCGCTTCAAGGACATGACTGAAGCTGAACAGTTGCTGGTCAATCAAGCCGGTGCCATCCCGCTGTATCAACTCGTTGCAGCACGCATGGTTAATCCGAAGATCCATGATCTGAAGACGAGCCCGGGCAACAGTTTCAACTTTGTTTACGCCTATCTGAAATAAGCGCTTCACGGCGTTTTGAAGAAACAATCTAGGCTAAAAAATCCTTTGCCGTGCCAAACTCCGCAATCTCCGGCCAGCTGGGGCTGGAACGCTGTGTTGTTTGCACGGCTGAGCCCCATCTGGCCTACGATTGCTCCGCCTTGGCACTGAGATCTTAAATCCCGACAGTTATCTATGAGAAAACGAAAGACGCCCGATTTTCCATGCAAATGGAAAAATCGGGCGTCTTTATTTTTCGAAGCTGTGAATGATGTCCTCACCCTGTTGCCATTAATAAGCATTATCAGCATCAATCACTGGCGGCTCAATCGGTACCATTGTCCGCTGATGTTGACGATACGTGGCGATTTCTTTTACCCCGTGACGTTTAAGCATCGCTAGCGCATCAGCAAAGTTTGCCTCGTATTGCGGTCCTTCATGCGCATCACTGCCGATGGTAAACAAGTGACCACCCGCTGCCTGATACCAAGCAATCGCCCGATCATACAACGGTGCATTGTCCCAGCGATACATCGACTTCGTATTCAACTCCAGCGCCAAGTCATTTTCGACGGCGATGGTAAAAATCTGATCCAGTAGCGGTTTACCCCATGCCTCAAGCTGTTCCGGCGTGACGTCAAATCGGCGCAGTGCATAATCAAAGTGCGCCAAGACGTCAGCATCGTGAAATTGTTTGAGGCCTGCAAGCATTCGTTGAAAGTAATCTTCAAGCTGCTTTTTTGCTGGTGTAGATGTCAATTGCTCATCCAGATAATCGTAATGACCATCATGATGAAAACTCAGAAGTGTCAAATCAAAGTTATGGTTGTCCAAGTACTGTCGGAATCGAGCATCGGCAGGAGCAAAATAGCCGGCTTCGATTCCAAGCAAAAGCTGGTTAGGAAACTTTTCAGCCAAAGCCGCCTGTGTTGCCTTCATTCCAGCATAGTCGGGCAGATTATCCCGGCCGCCATCATCAGGATTATCAAACTCTAGATGTTCCGTTGTCACGACAGGCGCCTTGGTCTGCGTTAAGTAATCACGGAGTTGGGCTTCGGAATCAAATGAATACAAGGTATGCATGTGCTGATCATAAATTGTCACGAATGAGTTCCTCCTTCTAGTGGGATCAGAGTCCCTTACCCTACTGACAACCAATGCTAGTTAGGGTCTCGAACCATGGCTTCTTATACCATAAGCATATCATAGACTGAACTTGTGATCGAAAATATGTGAAGACTAGAAACCAGTTCAGTTAGAAATCAATGTGTACGTCGCCTTATGAAGATGGCTGTTTTTGGGCAGTGCGCCCAAGGGCCTTGCACGCAGATTTCTGCGAGTGTGACCGCTTTTGTGGATCAACTACATACTTCGAAACAAGAGCTGGCTTTGCGACAATTGAAAGTTGTAACAGCAAAGCTAGCGTATTGATGCTGATAATCATGCCGTGAATGCCAAAAGTTGAACTGCTACCCTGTGATTTCTAAACCAACTGTCAATGGCTGTGATTAACTTATCTATAACTTAGCGCTAACTGCTTGCCTAATACCGATGGGTTGGGTCGGTTAGGATCCTTAATCCATTCAATCAAAGTATAATAAAGTCCTCCGGCAAGCATCAATTTTGTATATTGATCAGGCATATTAACTGTGTGGGTCGTATTCTTACGAGTCAACATTGAAAAAATTGTGTCGAGATATGTTCTGAATGCATACATTAACAAGTAAGTACGGTCATCTCGAATCAAACTATTCACAAATAATGCATTCTGACCAAAAAAGCGAAAAAAGCTTTCAAAAAAATCTTTGAGTTTTAATTCGTGATGTGCTTGAAGCTCATTGATGTATGCACTAAATAGACCGTCAAGGTAGTATTGAAGAACGGCTTCTTTAGATGCAAAATTTCGGTAATAGCTAACAGTAGCGACACCCGCCGCCTGTGTAAGTGAAACAATTGTGATGCTGTCGAATGAATGACGACTCAAAAGTTCAATAAACGCCTTAGCTATTTGGTTTTTAGTCCGCTTTTGTTTGGGATTCATGATATACCTCCCATTAATTGATACTTACAAGTTAATATTGTAACAGTTATTAGCCACGAACGTTTTTCTTTGATCTTTTCAGCGTTATGCTGATGCAAGTTCAGTTAGGAGGAAGTTTTATGGCACTCGCATTAACATTAATTAGTGGCATCAGTTGGACACTTGTGTACTATTTTCTCATTCGTAAAGGATTCAAAGAACATACTTACGGTATGCCATTATGGGCATTAGGATTAAACATTGCTTGGGAAACAACTTATGGTATCAATGGTTTTATTCATCCAAACGGTTCTTCAGCACAAAGCGTCATCAATATTATTTGGGCATTGTGCGATGTCCTGATTGTTGTCACTTACTTCAAATATGGTAGGAAATACCAGCCAGTAGAACTTCAAAATCACTATCGATTACTAGGCATCTTTGTTTTAGTCGTTTCATTTATCGTCCAGATACTTTTACTCAATTATTTTGGTGTTCACACAGGAGCACGGCTGTCAGCCTATCTTCAAAATCTACTGATGTCGATATTATTTTTAAACATGTTATTCATTCGGCACGGTGTTGAAGGTCAGTCAGTTGCTATTGGTATCACAAAGTTTATTGGAACATTAGCCCCGACAATCCTGATGGGAGTTATCGAACCAAATCCGCTTGTTTTGACTCTTGGTATTCTGTGTGCCATTTTTGATATTCTGTATATCATTTTGTTAATGGTCAAGCAAAAGCTGATTGCACCAAAATAGCCGCTTACCGATGGTGTCCCCAATGTCCACCAATTAAAAAACGACCTGCGCAATTCCCGAAAAACTGATGATTGCACAGGCCGTTCTTTTTTAACAATTTAACTAGAAATCATGCAAACTTAGAAATCGGCCCATCTGCATGTTGCGCTTGCAACGCATCAAACGCTTGCGGGGATAATTTGCCGAGATCAACAAGCTTGGTTTCAATTTGATCTAACACACTGGCACGGTCAGCTGCTGAGTGCATAAAGTCATAACGATCACGATCAATTGTAATCATAGACGAGCGCGTATAACCCTTCGCCCAATCACGATAAGCTGTGTTGACACGCCGATAGTAATCGACCAACTCCGGCTTTTCGCGAATATCTTCCATATCGCGACCACGACTTTGAATTTCGTCAATTTCGTGATCTGGATCAATTTTCAGATAAACTGCTAGATCAGGAAAACCGTTCCAAGGACTGCCATTGACATTACTTTGCATCTCTTGAGACAGTGTCACATAAACGTTGAAATCAACATCATCAATTTCACCGTGTTTATGCAACTGCGAGGCCATCACGAAGTCTGATTCAAGCGAAGAATCCATGATCGCGTTTTCTTGGGTCACAGCCTTCTTCAATTGCTGGTAACGGAACGTGAGAAATGCAATCTGCAACATCGCGCCGGTTCGCTTACGACTCTCAACGCCTGCACCATAAAATTTTTGCAACATATTGGCGATCATGCCATTACCTTCAACATCTTCATAATATGCCGGTGCCTGCATATCTTCTGACAAAACTTTTGTCAGCGACGTTTTTCCTGCACCAATACTGCCTAAAATGTAGATCACAGATCTCGCTCCTCAATTATGTTTATTATGTTGCGCCAACAACAAACATTACCACAAACACAGCTAAAGCACCACTTAGATCGTTTTTAGACCCAGCTGCTTGCGGCCCCGATTGAACCATGGACTAACCGTGAAGGCCAAAATATCATTAATGACGTAAATGCTGGCATTAATCGCCATCGCTAAACTGGCATCCCCTTGCGCAAAAGTAATGGCCCATAAAACGAGCTGAGCCACGCCACTGAACAACCACCAGAAGTATTGATTGTTGTATCGCAGGAAGCAAACAATCCCACCAGTCAATGAAATCGCAAAAGCCATACCATCAAAAATTGGCCGCGGATCATTGGTAAACTGGCCGATCAAATAGGCGCTGACCGCCCACACAATCAACGTAAAGCCAATTGACAGCATCCATTTCTGGGCATTGAATGTCTTCAAGTTGTTCTTAGTATCATCATTCCAAGTCCGAACGCTAATCAAAACTGGCAAATCAAGTGTCACCACATAGGCTAGCTGTTCAAACATTGATAGATAATTGCGGGCGATAAAGCCGACATAGATAAAACATGCGGCACTCAAAAGACCTAACCACCCATTGACTGCTTTAGTGGCATTAATGGCCAAGACGCAAAGCACACCCAAAGTTGTCCCAATAAAAGTAATGATAGTCACGGGGGTTATCTTAGCATCTACAAGGGTCATCAACTGACACCCAAAAGCAAACCAGAACAAATAATAGTTCTGCTGCGGCCACCCCTTCAACTGATGCATCAACCAACTAAAATAATTCCCAGATGTTTGCACAAACAAGACTCCCTTAAACTTTCGTTTTCGTTGCATTGACAACGACCATGCTCTATTATGCAACAAATTTTTTTAAATGTAAGTCTTGAATATACAATATATTGGTGTTAGCGAGTGTACTCACCACTACATGTGCCATTTTAGGTGAACCGCTTACACAACGCTAATCACAGCAAAAATAGCATGGGATCAGCAGAAATGATGCTTTTGGGGCATTAGCAAAGTCGCTTCTTAGAAAATCTAACGTGCCCAAAATGGCAGTCATACACCAGTTACATTGCGTGAAGCCCGATATAAACGATCAAGCAACTTCTGATCGTGTAATTCGGGCCGCTGATTCCAAGCCCATAATGCCGGGTAACCTCGCAAACCACGCCATGCATGTGGTGCATAAATCACGCCGCCTTGCGCATTGGGATCAGTTGCGGCGTACAGTGCTGGCAATGCCGCCTGATCTGGCGACTGCCGGAGAAACGGCAGCAAGCGAAAACTCAACGCACCCATTCGCATCAACCACGCAGTTTTCCTTGAGCTGATTGTTTTCAAACTCGTTGCGGCTAATCCCGGACTTGAGCCAGTCACGGTCACCGACTGTCCTGCCTCTGTCAATAGCTGATTGAGCTTAACCACCATCATCGCTTGCGCCAGCTTGGTAGTCGTATAAATCGTCCAAGGGCGATAGTCATGGCCATCAAACTGATTAAAGGTCAAATGTGGTCGACCCATGGCGATTGAGGCAACGTTAACCACACGGGCATGATCCGATCGCAATAGTAGCGGCATCAGTTCGATTGTTAAGATAAATCCGGCAAAATAATTCACTGCCCACATCAGCTCGAGACCGTCACGGGTCAAGGTACGTTTAGCGGGCATCATCACACCGGCATTATTGATTAAAATATCCAGCTTAGGAAGCATCCTCAGCAGGCGGTTGGCTAAGTGTTTAGTGGCTGCTTGATCCGCCAGATCAGCGCCCATAAACGTGACATTTTGTTGACCGGTTTGCGCCCTTAACTTGGCTGCAGCAGTGACGCCTTTTGATGCCTGTTTGCCAACGATGATCACCGTCGCCCCGTGCCGCAACAAAGCAGCACTCATTGCAAACCCAACTCCGCTGGTACCACCTGTTACCACCGCATAGCTGCCGTGAAGATCAGGCATATTCTTTTGCGTCCAATGTCGTATCGGTTCCCGCATAGGCCACTACCTCCGTTTCAACAACAACTGCCATTTGACTGCAAGAATTTATGCGTTTTTACGCCGTTTCAACATCACCCGCAGGTTGCCTTGTGCACGCTGAAATTGAAGAAATTGGCGGCGCGTCCGTTCAACCATCTGGTAGCGCTTCGGATTCTTTTTATAAAAGTCTTGATGATAGTTCTCGGCTGGCCAAAAAGTCGCAACAGGTTCAATTGCAGTGATGATTGGCCGCAAATAACGCCCAGAAGCAGCCAATTCAGCCTTAGCCGCTTCCGCTATCTGGCGTTGCGTATCGTCTTTGGCAAAAATCACAGGACGATATTGACTGCCGCGATCTTGAAATTGCCCCAGTGCATCAGTCGGATCAGTTAACTGAAAATAAAGCGCCACTAATGCCGCGTAGCTCATTTTGCGGGTATCAAAAATAATTTCAACGGCTTCAACATGCCCGGTATAGCCGCCGATCACTTGTTCATACGTGGGATGTGCGCTATGCCCGCCAGTGTACCCCGAAGTGACTGCGGTGATACCAGGCAAATCGACGAATGGTTCAACCATACACCAGAAACAACCGCCAGCAAAAATGGCCCGCTCCTGAAACGGCATGTCGCGATCAAAATGGGCACTCAAATCTGTCTGCACAGCCCCTGCTGGATCACCGGTCTCCGCTCGATAAAAGTCAGCCACATCCGGGGTCAGGTTATCACGCATCGCCAATGGCCGCAAAGATGATTCAAGTTGCGCCCAGCCTTCCGCCACTGGTCGCCCGGCCTCTACCAAATGTTTGGCCTGGCGCAATTGTTCGCGCTCAAATGCACGCGTTCTCGGTGCAAGCATCAAGTTAGTCACCTTAGCTAAAAATACGTCTTGCTCCATGTCACCAGCTCCTTTTGAATGTGCTTATCAACTTAACGACGATGAATAAGCTTGTCTATTTTTACTAAGTTATCACGGTCACAAAAACTGTGATGGCCCATATCTTAAGGACAAGTATACGCGCGAATGGTGAATTTCGATAGCGCACAATCTTTTTACTCTGATGAACTTAACCGAGCCACCTAACATATAGACAACTGTGCACCTAAAAAAGCATCCATAGCCGTCTTGCCTACAGATGCTTTCCCAATATTTTTACGATAATTCTTCTTTTAATCCCTGATCACGAAACTCAGTGTTGTCCATCCAGTCAACCTTAAATCGCCCGTTGTCATAGGTAACCTTGCTAACACTGGCATTCGTGAGTTCGGTCCGATTTGGCAAATCGCCACCATGCGCTCGCAACCACAGGAGACTGGCCGTGCCATGGCTGACGACCAACACATTGGTCTCATTCGCAGCTTCTGCGGCTGTCACAATTCGGCGCATGGCAAAATCATACCGAGAAACCACTTGTTGCGTATTCTCAGCTTGATTAGTTGCATCAGCTGCGTGTATCCCATCAGGAATCGCTTCCAGCGGCATTTTACCGCTGCGCACAAGAATGTGATAATCCGGAACACCAAAAACCTCCTGTGAAACATCTTTTAACGATCGTCCTTCAAAAACGCCATCATTTTCTTCACGCAGTCCTTTGTCGGTTTCAATTGCCAGCTTTACCTGCATGCCCAGTAAAATTTGTTGCGCAGTTTCCTGTGCTCGAAGCAGATCACTGGCAACGACTCGGTCGATCATCAAACCGCTTGCCCGCAACCCGCGGCCCAAAGCCAATGCCTGTTTACGGCCACGCGCATTGAGTTGCGAATTGGTGATACCTTGAATTAACTGGCTGACATTACCGGCTGTTTCCCCATGACGAACAATATAGAAATGAATCACGAGCTCCTCCTGTGTTTCCGTTTAAACTGCAACTGACGCTAACACCCAGCTTGGGGCATCTCCACAAATATCACGCCCTGAAATAGCCAAGACTGACAATGATTATTTACCGAAAATTTCCGCTTTCAAACGCAATCCAGTTGGGGTGGTTGCTAAACCGCCTTCGCCTGTTTCCCGTAAGGTCGCCGGTAATTGCATCCCAACGCGATTCACCGCCTCAATCACTTCATCAGCCGGAATGACACTGATGCAACCAGCCAACGCCATGTCAGCGGAAATCATCGCCTGACTGGCGCCCAGCGCGTTGCGTTTTACACACGGCACCTCGACCAAGCCAGCGACTGGATCGCACACCAGCCCGAGCATGTTCTGTAAGGTAATCGCAACCGCGGTCGCTGCTTGCTCCACCGTCCCGCCATTAGCTGTCACCAACGCGGCCGCCGCCATTGCACTCGCTGAGCCGACTTCCTCTTGGCAGCCGCCTTCTGCACCAGCAATCCCGGCATTATTGGCAATGACCAAGCCAAACGCACCGGCTGTAAAAAGGAAATCCAACTGTTGATCGTGACTAAGATGCAACCGATCGCGCATGGCAAGCAAAACGCCAGCCAGAACACCAGCTGAGCCTGCTGTTGGTGTCGCACAAATCAAACCCATTTTGGCATTGACTTCGTTGACAGCAACCGCATTGCGAACAGCCTCCATGATCGGCTTGCCGCTCATGAACTGACCACTGGTGACATAAGCGTCTAATTTCTTCGCCTCGCCGCCAGTCAAACCGGTAACACTTTTGACACCGGCGATGCCTTCTTTGACGGATCGTTCCATCACTTCCAGATTGCGGCTCATAAGATGGCGAACTTGTGCCTCCGTCCGTGTCGAGTTTTCAACCTCGGTATGCACCATTAACGCAGCAACAGATGGAAACGCGTGACTTTGTTCAATCAATTCTTTGACGGTATAAAACATAGGCGACTCCTTTATCAAAACATCAGGGACAACAATTAAGAACGACTGTCATTCGAAGTAAGTGACATTCACCATATGCGGCAATTGTTTCAACTTAGCCAAAATATCATCTTGATAGTCGTCTGTTTCAATAATCATGATCGCCTGCTCGCCTTTTGATTCGCGAGTCACAGTCATGGTACCGATGTTAATACCAGCATCGGAAAAGATTTTCGTCACCTGCGCGATCATCCCGGGAACGTCTTCATGAATTGTAATATAAGTTGGCTGCCCCATACTCAGAGAAATCTTAAAGCCATTGATTTCAGTAATCTGAATATTACCGCCGCCAATCGATACCCCAGTCACGGCTAGCCGGTGGTCGCCTTTTTGCAGCACGATATGCGCTGTGTTTGGATGATCAACTTTGTCGCTTTTCGGTACAAAGCTAACCTTAATGCCTTGATCATAGGCAAGCTTCATTGATTCAGGTAGATGCGGATCATCCGGCGCCATGCCTAATAATCCTGCGACCAAAGCCACATCTGTCCCGTGGCCGCGGTAAGTCTTGGCAAACGATTCATACAAGTAAATCGTGATCGTTTCTGGTGCTTCACCAAAAATATCGCGAACCACTTTTCCAATTCGGGCGGCACCTGCTGTATGGGAACTACTTGGGCCGACCATCACTGGACCGATAATATCAAACACACTATGAAATCGTACATCTGGCATGGCTTTTCTCCTTTAACATGATGCAGTTTGCTAGCTAATCCAAGTGGTGAACTAGGCAAAATAGGCGTTCGCCAAAACTTTACCAACACGCGCAGGCGAGCAACACCACAGTGTGATTCTACCACCCTAAACATGGCGGCGGACAGGTTTCGCTGAATTCTCGCGGCATTCTCATACAAAGCATTCAAAATGATCCATTTGCAGGCGATCACCCCGACATTAGACGTTTTGAACCAACTGATCAAACATTGGTTTAAGGGCGACAACCCGCTGTTGTATGTCCTGCCAAAGCCGCACGGGATCTGCCCAAATCGGATCATCTGCCAAATAAACTTTTCCTAGAAGGAACTCCGCCTTTTTAATCGTCTGAAATCGAGCCCTAACTGTCGCTAAATTGGCTGAAGTCAGTGGTAACATAGCCTTATCTGTATGCTCCCCTGCCACTTGCCATTTTCCCGGTAAGGTTGTTGCCATCGCGGTGATCCCCGTCAATACCCGCGACGCCGGCTTACTTTCACGTAAAACTGACAGCCACAAGAAGAGCCGATCATCCCAAAAGCCGAGCGCCAGATGCGGCACCATTTTGTAACCGCGTGAACTGGTTGAAAACGCGACCCAGGTATTCGGCGGCGGATTGCGATAGCGACGTTGATGCTTCGCAATGTGCGAATAGATCGCCTGCTGATCTGTTTGCAGCAGCGGCACAATCACCGTGGCGGCCTCAGCAAACTTGGGATCCAATTGTTCGCGAATCAAATGCATTCGTGTCGCCAGCGTTGTCGCCTTAAAAACGGCGAAATCTTCAAGTGTAAACAGAACCACAACCTCTTTTCCAAGACAAGAACATGTTACAATGAGGGCATATGAATGCGTTTAAAAGGAGGCACCATTAATGTCAGACGATAATATGCAGGAACATCTGAACAGTGCGATTTACGGTCCCCCGCAGACCAAACCCGATGAACGTCGAGCCTATATGGGCTCTTTGCGAGAACGTGTTGCTCTACAGGTCACCAATCAAGCATTGGCAGACCCCAAACGACAAGCGCAGGTGCAGCCTTTACTCAAAGACTTTCACGCTCATGGTTATAAAGCGTTGCTAAACGGGAAACTCGATAATGCCATCACAGGCCCCTATATGAAAATGCTCACGGATGCGAATGTGCCATTCACGCTGGTGGCTAATGAAACCGCGCAAACAGCCGACAAGGCCGCTGGATTGCTGATTGTTGCCGACACGGCGATTAATCAATCGAATGTTGATCTGCCACCACTTGAGCAAGATTCTGAAAAGCCGAAAAAACGTGGCTTTGATTTTTTTAAAAAGTTATAACCAACATCTGCCGAACATGACGGCAGATGTTTTATTTTTCGCTAAACAGATACGTGAGTAAAGCAGGTGCAATTGAATGCGCCGCGCCCATATCTGGTTGTTGTGGCAACATTAAGTCGGGAATCGGATCGACACTGATGATGATAGCTTGGCCTTCATGCTCAGCAGCATAGGCGTCATAAAGATTATCAATCACGATATCAACGGCGGCAATCGGCAATTCAAGCGCATCAGCAGCGGCAACCGCAAGTTGGTTGTAGCTTGGATCGATTTCGGTTGTAACATCATAAATATCGCCACCTGTTTGCGGGTGCGCCGCAGAAGCAAGGAAAATCTGCTGACCGCGCCGCAAGACAGTATTCATCGTAACCGATTGTAACTTCAACTGCCGATTTGCTGTTTCGTCAAGTTTGAGCTGCCGTGCATTCGGCCGCTTACCATTTTTCAACGCAATCAATTCTTTGATTGATTTACGACCATCGCCAACCACATTGGCAGCGGCATTTTCCAACACACTTACCACACGGCGACCTATAACAGTAAAATGATACGTTGTTCCCCGCCCCATCATCTCGACCAATACGCCGTGATCTTGGTTAGCAGCGTGAAAGGCTTTGGCGAATTGTTTGGCAGTCGGCGGCACCGCAAATTGCTCAACAGCAAGCCCATGACTACGCTGTTCAGGTTTCACGACGATACTTTTACGGGCAAAGCTTTGCTCAAAAGCAGCTTTAGCTTCGGGCCAACGTGTGAACTTGGCGCCTCTGGCAACAGGTAACCCAGCCGCCGCTAACATCTTTTTGGCGGCCTGGCGATGTTCTGCTACCACCATGGCACTAGCAGGTGTGCGACTAGTCAACGCACCGTCAATCAACACATGGCGCTGAGTATCACTGGCAATCTGCAGAATGTTCTGTTCCCGATCCAGCAAGGTCCACTGATACCCGCTATCAATCACTGCCTGAAGCAAGGCTTGACTGTTGCCTGACAAGTTACTGAAGCCCGGCAAATCTTCTTCCATTGACAAATCTGCGTGGGCTTGCGTTGCTAACGGTGTTTGAGCTGCTGAAATATCATGATAAGCCGCCGCCACCTGACCCGCAATCGTCGTTTCTGGCTTCAGGACTCGACTTTGCATCAACTCAAAAGCTTGTTTGCGTTGCGGTGTGAGGCCGACCTGATTCAGCCAGACCGCCATGGCATCAATCGGTGCTGTCAAACTCGCGACCGGTGCCGTGGGATCGCCAGCAGCAATCTTCTGTGCTTCTGCCAAACTATGCCGGCGCACCTCAGCCGCCGCGGGCAATGGAATCGCTGGTTGACTCAAAGCAAACCAGCAACTGTCGATTAAAAAGTTCAACATTTGTTCCGTAACACCGCTCGCCGCATAAGGATCAAGTTCCACTGCAACATCCAAAGCCAATGTTCGCGCTAAGTGATCAGGGTCACTGACCTTTTGAACCAGTTGCCGTTCCTGATCCGGCGCAGGCCAAAATGCCCGGCCGTTTTTGGCCGGTGAAGCGGCAAAGAGATAAGTCAGTAACGGCAATTGTGTGATCAACCCATCAGCGACCAAATCATAAATTTGATTCCGGTACGTTACATAATCAGGGCCATTCCCTTGAAAATTTTCCGCCGTATAAAGCCGCTCAAACAACACTTCCGGCAAAACAATGCGAATGCGCTGATTATTTTCCAATCCGGTGGTGAAAACCGGCAGCTTGCCGTTTTCTGGCAGCGCTGCCCAGACGCGGCTGAGTCCCGCACGCAAATACGCCACAACTTCGCTGGGATCGTCTAAAAGCGGTGTCGTCAACTGTAACATTGTAGCCGACACCTGCTGCACCAACGCATGCCGACTCGCATTCGCCCACACTGGCAGCTGCTCGCCTTCCGCCAACACCGGCTTCACCGTCCGAATCACCCCAATCCGAGTGTCGTCCCGTAAGCCAAACAAGTTATTTTTCTGGATCAGTTGCCAATAATGATTCAACATGTGTCATTCCTTTATTTGATGATCTAGAATTAGATTAACACGCAGACAACAAGAGCGCGAGCTGGCGCGATCAGAAACCGGAGCGTAAGCATCCCCGTGCAACAACAACCGCCTATTTTCAAGTCACATCTCTATGCTAAACTAAGTCAATCATCTTAAAAGTACTTCCTATAGTTAATGTCTATTTTTAAACTGCCACACACAAGGAGGGTTCGCCTTGCAACAACCGCTTGCCTACCGTATGCGTCCACAAAATTTAGATGAAGTTGTCGGTCAACAAGACCTTGTTGGCCCAGATCGCATCATTCGTCGCATGGTCAGCGCTCATCGATTAAGCTCGATGATCCTCTATGGCCCGCCCGGTACCGGTAAAACCAGTATTGCCAGTGCCATTGCTGGCAGCACCAAGTATGCCTTCCGTATTTTAAATGCCGCTACCGACACTAAAAAGGATCTTCAAATCGTGGCTGAAGAGGCCAAAATGAGCGGGACCGTCATCTTGCTGCTAGACGAAATTCATCGGCTGGATAAAACCAAGCAAGACTTTTTACTGCCATTGTTGGAAAGTGGCCGCATCGTTTTAATTGGGGCAACCACCGAAAACCCTTATATGAACATTCAGCCAGCCATTCGCAGCCGAACTCAAATCTTTCAGGTTAAGCCACTGACGCCAGATGATATTACAAGCGCCATCAAACGGGCTTTAGCCGATCACAAACGCGGACTTGGTGACTATCAGGTTGACTTACAGCCTGACGCACTTGATTATCTCACCCATGCAACCAATGGCGATTTACGATCAGCGTTGAACGGGCTTGAATTAGCGGTATTATCAACCCCAGCAAGCGATGACGGCACGATCACAATTGATCTAACTACCATTCAGCAAAGTCTGCAAAAGCCCGCTTTGGCTGGCGATACAAACGGGGATGCGCATTACGACATTATTTCGGCCTTTCAAAAATCCATCCGCGGCTCCGATGCTGATGCAGCTTTACATTACCTCGCTCGGCTAATCGCCATTGGTGACCTCAACAGCATCACCCGCCGACTGCTGGTCATTGCCTATGAAGACATTGGCCTTGCCAATCCAGCAACTGCCAGTCGCACCTTGACCGCCATTCAAAGTGCTGAACGTCTCGGATTGCCGGAAGGTCGCATTCCACTGGCTGATGCTGTCATTGATCTTTGCCTCGCACCTAAAAGCAACTCCGGTATCAAGGCTATTGACGAAGCTCTCGCCGATGTTGAAAACGGCAATGCCGGCCAAATCCCAAATGATTTACGCGATGCCCATTATCGCGGTGCCAAACAACTAGGCCATGGTATCGACTACAAACTGCCGCATAACTATCCCAACGGCTGGGTTGCACAGCAATATCTGCCTGACAACCTTAAAAATAAACACTACTATCAGCCTAAAGCCACCGGCAGATACGAAGCGGCACTGGCTCAGCGACTACAACAACTTAAAGACTGGCAACGTGATGCGCAAAAGTCTAAGAAAAGGTAACGTAAGCGTTTACGCTTGCAACTACTTGCCTTCCCGTGCTACTATAACTATGAAAGTTCTAAGGTGTTCGCGCTTCCTTAACTATCAGTTGACCGAACAGTATCGAGACCTTGGGACCGGAAGAGTCTTGGACGGTGCTGCTATTTCACTTAGCGGCTAATGTCTCTGGCGTCTGGGCCCACATAGCTAGTAGCGGGTTTCAACGATCCGGGAAGAAAACGGCACCAATTAGCCTCTGTCTCTTATACACATCTCCGAGCCCACGAGACTACGCTGCATCTCGTATG